>Ga0102588_1000167_pt1 | contig 95318 bp, 88 predicted proteins | sample AraplaMF_Col_mMS_FD_76854 | JGI IMG/M metagenome (GOLD analysis project Ga0102588, IMG submission 76854) | Arabidopsis root microbial communities from the University of North Carolina, USA - plate scrape MF_Col_mMS (SPADES assembly) (version 2) | ecosystem: Host-associated > Plants > Roots >...
CATGTGTTAGGCCTGCCGCCAGCGTTCAATCTGAGCCATGATCAAACTCTTCAATTTAAAGTTTGATGCTCATCGAATTAAACCGTAATGAATTACGTGTTCACCCGTGAGACTTGGTATTCATTTATCGTCCGAGGACGTTAAGAATCCATGTCACCTGAGTGCCCACACAGATTGTCTGATAAATTGTTAAAGAGCAGTGCCGCTTCGCTTTTCGCAGCGGCGCGGGGTGTGCATATTACGCTTTCCCGCTGTGAAGTCAACTGATTATTTTCAGAATTCTTCACCTGACAGGCCGGTGTGTTTGCCGTTGTGCCGTGTCAGTGGAGGCGCATTATAGGGAGTTAATTCCTGCTGACAACCCCTAATTTCAAAAAACTTTTCAACCGTCTCTTTTTTGCTCAAAACGGCGTTAAACAGCCAGTTTTTCGAGCCTTTCGAAGCCATAGCGCTGCAAAACGGGCAGTAATTGCGCAGTTTCCGGCGTCAAAGCCATGCAATAGGCAATATTACTATCAGACGATTTAGCCTCCGGCGCTTCATGCTCCAGCAGCCAGGCGGTACGGCGTGCAATAGCCGAACCGGAATCAATCAGCCGCGTCCCTTCTGGCAGCACCTGCAACAGCTCTTCTTGTAATAACGGGAAGTGGGTACAACCCAGCACCACCGTATCCGGTGGCTCCTTCATCCGCAGCCATGGGCGCAGAATACGGCGCAACTCCTCAAGCCGCACAGGTTCGCCGTGCAGTTTGCCTTCGGCCAGCTCCACCAGCTCAGCGGAACCCAGCATTTCGATCCGGCACTCATTAGCGAAGCGCGCGATCAATTCATGCGTATAAGGACGCTTCACCGTCCCGCGCGTCGCCAGCAGGCCCACGATGCCGTTTGCCGTTAACCGCGCCGCAGGTTTGATCGCCGGCACCACGCCCACTACCGGGAAGGTGAACTTCTCACGCAGCGCGGGCAGCGAAACGGTGCTTGCCGAGTTACAGGCAATAATGGCCAGAGAGAGGGGATAACGTGCCTGAACGGCGGAAACAATCTCGACAACACGCTCAACGATAAACTCCTCGCTCTTCTCCCCATAGGGAAACGCGACGTTGTCGAAGGTGTAGATATAGTGCAAGTCCGGCAGGAGCTGCCGGATCTCGTCATACACGGAAAGCCCACCGACACCGGAGTCAAACACCAGCACGGTGGGCCGCGCGTCAGAAGGTGTAGCTGCCAGACAAGGTGTATTCCCGTCCTGCAGTTTGGTAACCATATGCTGTCTCGTACTCTTTATCGAACAGGTTGGCGATTTTACCACGAACTGTCAGGTGAGAGGTTACAGGATATGAGGCAGAAAAATCGACGGTGCTATAACTTGGCAGAATACGTTTCTCGCCCGTTGTATAATCGTGACGCTTACTGAAGTACTCCCAGGCAAGATCCAAATCGACATCATATACAGACCAGTCAAGCTGGTACTTCGCCTGGCGCTGTGCCCTGCGCTGCAACACGTCGTGGGTTTCATCATCACGCGGGTCAATATATTGCAGCGTAATACGGTGAGAGAAAATCCCCGTATCAATGTTGCCGGTCCATTCCACCCCTTTAATGGTGGCCGAGTTGACATTGTAATAGGTCGTATTGCTATAACTAATGAGATTTTCGATCTCGTACCGGTAAGCGGAGAGACGCCAATCCAGCGGACCGGTAAGCCCTTCAATGCCCGCTTCCCACTGTTTCGACTCTTCCGGCTTCAGGTCTGGATTCGACGCAATGCCAAACCGCTTCGCGCCGAACTGCTGGCCCAGCGACGGCGCAAGGAAACCGGTGCCGTAAGAGAGCGTCAGGCGATAGTCCGGTACAAACTCCCAGCCTGCCGCCGTCTGCCAGGTGCCGTGCCAGCCAAACGAATCATCTTTATCTTCACGGCCGGACGCCTCAAGCGTTACACCGCCTAACTGCTTCATCCCCGTCAGATAGAGTCCGGTGTTATCGCGATCGTAGGCATCGCGGCTGGTCTCGTTTGACGACACCAGGCGCTCCTGCTTCCAGTCCACGCCTGCGCCAACCGAGCCTTTGCCGATATCAACGTTATTTGCCCACTGGATATAACGCTGCTCCAGCTCATCCAACGTCGTGCCCGTATGATATCGACCATAGACGCTGCTGTAGTTGTAGTCTTTGCTTTTTTGATAGCTCGCCAGTAGCTGAGAAGAGTAAATGCCCTGGTTGAAGTTGAGCCCGGTATCCCAGCCCTGGGCGTAGAGCTGACGCTCATCGGCGCTGTATTCCGGTAAAAAGGGCGGGCTGCCGAGGTCATAGTCCACGTTATTGCTGAAGTCATATCCGCGGAAGAAGCCGTCAAAATTGTCGTTAAACGTATGCTTAACGCTGCCCCAGAAGGTTTTGTTCCGGTAGCCGTCGCGATCCTCGTCATGATCCCAGCTTGAACCGGGCTGAACGTTAAACCCGCGCGTGCCGGTATAGGAGGCCGCACCGGTCACCACCGTGTCACCAAAACGCTGGCGCACTGTACCGTCGTAGGTTTGATACCCCTTCGAACCGATGCCAGCGTTAATTTGAGATTTCTCATCGCCCGTCAGGGTAATGATGTTTACTACGCCGCCAATCGCGCCGGAGCCATACACCGTCGAGCGCGGCCCGCGGATGTACTCCACACGCTGCACCAGCGAGAGCGGGATCTGGTTGAGTTCAGGACTGTTGCTGATACCCGAACGACCAACCGGCACACCGTCAATCATCAGCAGGAGATGTTTGGCTTCCGTACCCCGCACATAGACGGAGGAGATCTGCCCAATACCACCGCTTTGCGAAACATCGATGCCCGGAAGGCGGCGCAGAACCTCAATTAATGAGCGGGACTGCCAGCGATCGATATCTTCACGCGTAACAATTTCCGTCGGTGCCAACACGGTTTTAAGCGGTTGTTGAAAACGGTTTGCTGTCACCACTAACTGATCCTGACCGCTATCCTGCGCCCAGCCGGAAAACGCCGTGACGGAGAGCGCCGTCAGCAGCGAAGCTTTTTTTATCATTATGTAAGCATCCACATAATAAGAAGGATGCCGCAGGTTCCATCAATAGCTCGCGATGATGACAACCAGATGCGACGTATGCCGGCAGGTCTTCGGGCTCGGAGGTACTACGACAGGCGACTTCCCACCCGCAGGCAGTGTCTGGCCTCTCACCTTTATCCTTACCGCTGCGCGTCAGCCCCAGATTTGCACTGGGTTCCCTTTTAACTCACAGGACCGGAAAAAGGATGCTACATTCCGTTACATATAGATGTCCAGACTGCTACGAGACTATTTCGTTGCGCCGCGGGCTGGACATCCCGTGAGCAATCCCTACAATCCCCGCGTTATTCATAATCTCTCAGGAAGCATCATGACCCCAGAACACCTGCCGACAGAACAGTACGAAGCCCAGCTGGCCGAAAAAGTCGTACGTCTGCAATCGTTGATGACGCCCTTTTCCGCGCCGCTTCCGGAGGTGTTCCGCTCACCCGTCAGCCATTACCGCATGCGCGCCGAGTTTCGTATCTGGCACGATGGGGACGATCTCTATCACATCATTTTCGATCAGCAGACCAAATCGCGTATCCGCGTCGACAGCTTCCCGGCGGCAAGCGAGCTGATTAACCAATTAATGTCGGTGATGATCGAGGCGGTGCGCGACAACAAAACCCTGCGCCATAAACTCTTCCAGATTGATTACCTGAGCACACTGAGCAACCAGGCGATCGTCACGCTGCTCTATCACAAGAAGCTGGACGCCGAGTGGCAGGAAGAGGCCACGCGCCTGCGCGATGCGTTACGCGCGCAGAACCTGAATGTGCAGATTATTGGCCGCGCCACCAAAACCAAAATCGAGTTGGACCAGGATTTCGTTGATGAGCGTCTGCCAGTTGGCGGCCAGGAGATGATCTACCGCCAGGTGGAGAACAGCTTCACCCAGCCGAATGCGGCGATGAATATTCAGATGCTGGAGTGGGCGCTGGATGTCACGCGTGGGTCGAAAGGCGATCTGCTGGAGCTTTACTGCGGCAACGGCAACTTCTCGCTAGCGCTGGCGCGTAATTTCGATCGCGTGCTGGCAACAGAAATTGCCAAACCTTCGGTTGCGGCGGCGCAGTACAACATCGCAGCGAACCAGATTGATAATGTGCAGATTATCCGCATGTCGGCGGAGGAGTTTACCCAGGCGATGAACGGCGTACGCGCTTTTAACCGCTTACAGGGCATTGATTTGCAGAGTTACCAGTGCGAAACGATTTTCGTCGACCCACCGCGCAGCGGGCTGGATGCGGAAACCGAGAAGATGGTGCAGGCTTACCCGCGCATCCTTTATATCTCCTGCAACCCGGAAACGTTGTGCAAAAACCTGGAAACATTAAGCCAGACGCATACGGTTTCACGCCTGGCGCTGTTTGACCAGTTCCCCTACACGCACCATATGGAGTGCGGCGTTCTGCTGACGCGCAAGTAATCGCGATGCCGGAGGTGCTAAAGCGACCTCCGGCTTACCGCTTACTCGGAATCGGAGGCTTCGTACTGACGGCTGCGGTTGCGCAGGCGAAAGCCAATCCAGAAGACCAGAATTACCGCCAGCAGCGCGGGCAGGAAGTTGGAGCCCATATCCGGATACTCCGCCCGCACCACGGCGCTATAGAGCAGCACACCGAGAATAAAGCAGGCCGCTGAAAGACCCGGTAAACCTACCGGCATGGTGCGATTCTGGTAGCGCTGATGCAGACAGTAGATTGTCAGCACCAGCGAGATAATCGGAAAGAGCGAAAAGGGTACGAGGGAGCTAAACACGGCGGTAAACGTGCCGTTAATCGACAAACCGGCGATCAGCGCCAGCAGCAGCGTACCTTTCTCTTGACCTGACTGTTTCATCATTCATCCTTCACTCGTCGGTTGTTGCGCCATTTTTTCCTGTTCGCGGCGATACCAGTAATATGCGCCTTTTGAAATCATACGCAGCTGTAAAACCAGCCGCTCTTCCAGCTGTTTGCGCTGCTCTGCGCTCACGTCCAGCGCTTCCGCACCGGCGTTAAAAACGATGGTGACCATCGCTTCAGCCTGCGCTTCCGTAAAGGCGCGAGGCATGTGGTTTTCGAGTTCGAGGTAATCGGCAAGTTCCGCAATAAAGTGCTGGATCTCGCGCGCAACCGCTGCACGAAACGCGGCTGACGTTCCGGAGCGTTCACGTAAAAGTAGCCGGAAGGCGTTAGGGTTATTGCCAATAAATTCCATAAAAGTGGAGACCGACGTGCGGATCACGCTGCCGCCTTTGGCAATTCGCTGACGCGCCTGGCGCATCAACTGGCGTAGCATCAGGCCGCTCTCATCGACCATCGTCAGGCCAAGCTCATCCACGTCGCGGAAGTGTCGGTAAAATGACGTTGGCGCGATGCCCGCTTCACGAGCCACTTCCCGCAGGCTCAGGCTGGTAAAACTTCGCTCAGCGCTCAGTTGGCTGAATGCGGCTTCAACCAGTGACCGCCGCGTTCTCTCTTTTTGTTGCGCTCTTACACCCATCACGATGTTTGAATCCTTCCAGGGGCCCGCTGGCACTATACCAGAGAATAAATCCAAACCGATTGTACTGGATTGTGACGGATTGTTTACGCGCAGATTCTTCTTTTTCAGCGGAAAAAAGCACAGTGATAATTGGGTTATCCCGTGGTTAATGTTAGTATTATGTTGCTTTTATGTATAAGAACAGGTAAGCCTTACCATGCCACATTCCTACGATTACGATGCAATAGTGATAGGCTCCGGTCCCGGCGGCGAAGGCGCAGCCATGGGCCTCGTTAAACAGGGAGCCCGGGTAGCGGTTATTGAGCGCTACCATAATGTCGGCGGCGGCTGTACGCACTGGGGCACCATCCCCTCGAAAGCGCTCCGTCACGCAGTCAGCCGTATTATCGAATTTAACCAAAACCCGCTCTACAGCGACCATACCCGCCTTCTTCGCTCCTCTTTCTCCGATATCCTGAACCATGCCGAAAGCGTGATTAACCAGCAAACGCGTATGCGTCAGGGTTTTTACGAGCGTAACCACTGCGACATTCTGGAAGGCAACGCGCACTTTATTGATGACCACACGCTGGGGCTGGAGTGCCACGATGGCACCGTCGAAACGCTGACAGCGGAGAAGTTTGTCATCGCTTGCGGTTCGCGCCCTTATCACCCGGATGATGTCGACTTCGCGCACCCGCGCGTTTACGACAGCGACTCGATTCTCGATATGCACCATGAACCTCGCCACGTGATTATCTATGGCGCAGGGGTGATCGGCTGTGAATATGCGTCCATCTTCCGCGGTATGAATGTGAAGGTCGACTTGATCAACACCCGCGATCGTCTGCTGGCGTTTCTCGATCAGGAGATGTCCGACTCCCTCTCCTACCACTTCTGGAACAGCGGCGTGGTGATTCGCCACAACGAAGAGTATGAGCGCATTGAGCCATTAGATGATGGCGTCATCATGCATCTGAAATCGGGTAAGAAGCTGAAAGCGGACTGCCTGCTCTACGCGAACGGCCGCACTGGCAACACCGACAGCCTTCAGCTTGCCAATATCGGGCTGGAAGCGGATAGCCGTGGTCAGTTGAAGGTCAACAGCATGTACCAAACCGCGCTGCCGCATATCTATGCCGTGGGCGATGTGATTGGTTATCCGAGCCTGGCATCAGCGGCTTACGATCAGGGGCGTATCGCCGCGCAGGCAATGATTAAAGGCGAAGCTACCGCGCATCTGATTGAGGATATCCCGACCGGGATCTACACCATTCCGGAGATCAGCTCCGTCGGGAAAACCGAACAGCAGCTCACCGCCATGAAAGTGCCTTATGAAGTGGGCCGTGCGCAGTTTAAACACCTCGCACGGGCGCAAATCGTCGGCATGAACATTGGTACGCTGAAGATTCTGTTTCACCGCGAAACGAAAGAGATTTTGGGGATCCACTGCTTTGGCGAGCGCGCGGCCGAGATTATTCATATCGGCCAGGCGATTATGGAGCAGAAAGGTGGCGGTAACACCATTGAGTACTTCGTTAACACCACCTTCAACTACCCAACCATGGCGGAAGCCTATCGGGTAGCGGCACTGAACGGCCTAAACCGCCTGTTTTAAGCCTTTGTCGAAATGGCCATCCATCGCGCCGCGGATGGCCTCTGCCAGCTGCTCATAGCGGCTGCGCAGCGGCGAGCCCGGTCGATAAACCAGCCCAACCGTACGCTTCGGCTCCGGCTTAATGCACGGTAAGTAGACCACGCCGTCACGTTTACGCTCGCGCGGTACGGCAAGCGCTGGCAGCAGCGTGATACCGCTCCCGGCGGCGACCATATTGCGCAGCGTTTCCAGGCTGGTTGCGCGGAAATGGGTATCCTCATCCGCGCCCGCTTCAAAGCAGAAGCCCATCGCCTGATCGCGCAGGCAGTGCCCATCTTCCAGCATCAGCAGCTTTTCACCCGCCAGATCGGCCATCGGCACGCAGTCGCGGTTCGCCCAGGCGTGATCTTCGTAAATCGCCAGCATCATCGGCTCGTCAAACAGCGGCACTTCAATAAAAGCTTCACTCTCTTTGACCAGCGCGAGGATCGCGCAGTCGAGCTTGCCGCTATCAAGCTGCGCCAGCAGCTGCTGCGTCTGCGCTTCGTGCAGATACATCTCAAGTTTCGGGAAGGTTTGATGCAGCAGCGGAATAATATGCGGCAGCAGATAGGGGCCTACGGTCGGGATCAGCCCGATATGCAGCGGGCCGGACATGGCTTCACCTTGCTGGCTTGCCATCTCTTTCAGCACCTTGACCTCGCGCAGTACCGTGCGCGCCTGGTCCACCAGCAGCAATCCAGCCTGGGTAAAGAGAACTTTGCGGCTGGTGCGCTCAAGCAGCATTACGCCCAATTCATCTTCCAGTTTGCGGATCTGCCCGCTCAGCGTAGGTTGGCTGACGTGGCACGAGTCGGCTGCACGGCGAAAATGGCGGTGTTCCGCTAACGCCACCAGGTATTCAAGATCACGAATATTCATCTTCATCCTCCGTCGCCACGATAGTTCATGGCGATAGATAGCATAGCAACGAACGATTATCCCTATCAAGCCTTCTGTACAATAATTGACTCCAGGAAACGTAGCGGTACTGTGTTCTACCCTAACCAGTCACCCTTTTCACTACCGTTTCTCTCTGTACAACTAAAGCCAACGTGAACGTTTTGCGGACCCCGTGTCCGCTTTTTTTTGCATAAAAAAGCCCGGCGTTACGCCAGGCTCACTCTGTGTCCACGCTTATCTCATACCAGGCGCGCTTTCGCTTCAGCAATCGCCTGCGCTACCTGCGTCGGGGAAACGCCCCCTTTCGCCGCGCGTTTATCCAGGCACGATTGCAGGGCAAGGATCGGGTAGACATCGTCGCCAATCACCGCACTGAACTGTTGCAGATCGGCAAGCGCCAGCTCCTCCAGCGGCTTACCCTGACGAATCGCCTCTACCACAGCCTCACCAACAATATGGTGCGCTTCACGGAACGGCACGCCTTTGGCGACCAGATAATCTGCCAGCTCGGTTGCATTCGCGTAACCCTGCTGCGCCGCTTCCTGGCAACGTGGGCGTTTCACCTGAATACCATCCAGCACCAGCGTCGCCATATGCAGGCAGTCAAGCCAGGTATCGAGCGCGTCGAACAGCCCCTCTTTATCTTCCTGCATATCCTTGTTGTAGGCCAACGGCAGCCCTTTCAGCGTCATCATCATACCGGTCAGCGCACCCTGAACACGGCCGCACTTGCCGCGGATCAGCTCCAGCGCATCCGGGTTTTTCTTCTGCGGCATCAACGATGAGCCGGAAGTAACGCGATCGGAAAGCTCAACAAAGCCCGCTTCGCCGGAGTTGAAGAAGATCAGATCTTCGGCAAAACGCGACAGGTGCACCATGCCAATCGAGGCATCGGAGAGCAGTTCAAGCACGTGGTCGCGATCGGAGACGCTGTCGAGGCTGTTACGGGTAGCCGACGCAAAACCTAACCAGCCCGCCAGCTGTTCACGATCGATCTCATAAGCGGTACCCGCCAGCGCGCCGCAGCCCAGCGGGCTGACATCCAGGCGCTTCAGCGCATCCTGCAAACGGCTCTCATCGCGGGCCAGCATCTCAACGTAGGCCAAAGACCAGTGCGCAAAAGTGACCGGCTGGGCGCGTTGCAGGTGCGTATAACCCGGCATGACGGCATCCTGATTATTCTCTGCGGTCACTACCAGCGCGCTCTGCAACTGACGGTTCGCCAGCAGCAGTTCACTGATAGTCTCTTTGCACCACAGCTTCAGATCGGTGGCGACCTGGTCGTTACGGCTGCGCCCGGTGTGCAATTTCTTGCCCAGTTGGCCCACTTTGTCGATCAGCTTACCTTCCACCCAGCTGTGAATATCTTCTGCGTCGCTTTGCAGGATCTGCTCCGGGTTGGCGCGCACCTCTTCCAGCAGGGTGTTCAGCGCCTCTTCCAGCTGCTGCTGCTCGGCGTCGGTCATTACGCCAACGGTGACTAACGCTTTGGACCAGGCCACAGAGCCAACGATATCCTGCTCCGCCAGGCGGTAGTCAAAGCGCAAAGAGTCGTTGAACTGTTTGAACCGTTGATCCGCTGCCTGAGTAAAACGCCCGCCCCAAAGTGCCATAATATGCTTCCTTCTTTTTCTACGTTTTGCCGGATGGCGCCTGCGCTTATCCAGCCTACATAAGTGTGTCTGTGATTAAGCCAGAATACGGGTGCCGATCGGCGTGCCGTTAAACAGTGCCGGCAGTTGCTCGGCGTGACGCCAGGAGGCGATATCCACCGGACGACCCAGCGTGCGCGCTGCATCGAGCGCCGCATTCACTTTCACGATCATGCCATCGGTAATAATGCCCTGCGCAATCAGCTGCTCTGCTTTAGCCGCGGTCATCTCGGCAATGCGCTGGCCTTTGCCATCAAGAATGCCGCTCACGTCGGAGAGCAGAATCAGATCCGCGCCAAGGGTCGCCGCCAGCGCCGTTGCTGCCTGATCGGCGTTAACATTCATCAGTTTGCCTTCATCGGTCACGCCGATGGAGCTGACGACCGGCAGGAAACCGCCCTCCAGCAGGGTGTTAATCAGCGTCGGCGAGCCCGGCTGCGCTAAACCTACATGCCCAAGCTCTTCATCCAGTTGGGTGACGCTGACGCTGTCGCCATCGCCAAGGAACAGACCTACCGAGGCGATATGGTGTTTCTTCGCCCACGCCAGCAGCGTTTTGTTGGCGGTGCCCGCCAGCGCGCCGGTAATGATGTCAATCTGATCGGCAGGCGTCACGCGCAGGCCATTCTTCTTCTTCACCGGCAGATTGAGCTGCTTCATTAACTCATCCACCACGCAGCCGCCGCCGTGAACGATCACCAGCGGGCGCTGATGGGCTTCGCGGTACTGCACCAGGGCGGTAAACAAACGCTCCAGCGCTTCTTCGCTATCCAGCAGTACGCCACCGAGCTTAATAATTAATGGATTCATCATCACGCCTGTTCGATTAGATAAGAGACTGGGTTTCAGCATAGCCGAAACGAATATTGGCACACTGCATCGCCTGCGCCGCCGCGCCTTTCAGCAGGTTATCTTCCGTCGCCACCACAATCAGGTGCTCGCCCTGCACGGCAAAGCCGATATCGCAGAATGGCAGGCCGACCACGTTTTTCAGCGCCGGGACGCCTTTTTCATACAGGCGCACCAGCGGTTTGCCGTCGTAAGCCTGTTTGAACACAGCTGCGATTTGCGCATGGGTCACGCCCGGTTTTAAGCGGCAGGTGATGGTTTCCAGGATCCCACGCGGGAAGCTTGCCAGATGCGGCGTGAAGATCACGTCCGTACCGAGATGCGTGGCGATTTCCGGATGGTGGCGATGGTTGAAGATGCCGTACGGTTGCAGGCTCACTTCACAGAAGCTGTTGGAGAGCGCGGCTTTGCGCCCTGCACCGCTGACGCCGCTGGTGGCGTTGATCACCGGCCACTGATTAAGATCCAGTAGGCCCGCATCGATCAGCGGTTTTAAGGAGAGCTGCGCCGCCGTCGGGTAGCAACCCGGCACGGCAACCAACTGCGCCTCTTTGATTTTGTCATGGTTCCACTCCGCCAGGCCGTAGACCGCTTTTTCGAGCAGATCGGCATGCTGATGGGTAAAGCCATAGAAGGTTTCATAAAACGCGGGATCGTTCACGCGGAACGCACCAGAGAGATCGAACACCACGCAGCCAGCCGCCAGGCAATCTGGCACCAAATCGTGGCTCACTTCGTGGGCGGTTGCGAGGAACACCACATCCACACCGGCCAGAAAATCCTTGATATCGGCCATCGGCTGCAGCGGCAGATCGACAATGCCCTTCAGCTGCGGATGTAAATCGGAGAGATATTTTCCTGCATCATTACTTTGCGCAGAAACCGTCAAAGCGGTTATGTTCATATGAGGATGGCGATTTACATAGGACACAAGTTCTGCGCCGGCGTAACCGCTGGCACCCACAATTAATGTGTTCAACATCGGTGCGGTCTACCTTCTTACGTCATGTTCGGATCTGGAAGGGCGCGTTCTCCCTCCCGCGTCGCTGAGCAAAGTCGCCTTACGGGTTCCCATACGCTCAACATTATTGTATTTTTATGCACATTTACTGCATGAATATTGATACTATCACGAACTCAGGTATGTCAACAATGAAAATGAATTTGCCGCCATTTATCGAGATCTACCGCGCCCTGATTGCCACTCCGTCGATCAGCGCAACGGAAGAAGCGCTCGATCAGAGTAATGCGTCTTTAATCAATCTGCTGGCAGGATGGTTTGGCGATCTTGGGTTCACTGTTGAAGTGCAGCCGGTACCCGGCACACGTAACAAATTCAATATGCTTGCCAGCGTCGGTAGCGGCGCGGGCGGGCTGTTATTGACCGGCCATACGGACACCGTGCCGTTTGACGATGGGCGCTGGACGCGCGATCCCTTCACCCTGACCGAGCACGACAACAAGCTCTACGGCCTTGGCACAGCGGATATGAAAGGCTTCTTCGCCTTTATTCTTGATGCCCTGCGTGACGTCGATGTGACAAAACTGAGCAAGCCGCTCTACATCCTCGCCACCGCCGATGAAGAGACCAGCATGGCGGGCGCGCGCTACTTCTCTGAGAATACGCAGCTGCGTCCGGATTGCGCGATTATTGGCGAGCCGACCTCACTGCAGCCGGTTCGCGCCCATAAAGGCCATATCTCCAATGCCATTCGCATTCTTGGCCAGTCCGGCCACTCGAGCGATCCGGCGCGCGGAGTTAACGCCATTGAGCTGATGCACGATGCCATCGGCCATATCCTGACCCTGCGCGACAACCTGAAAGCGCGTTATCACTACGAGGCGTTTACCGTTCCCTATCCGACGCTTAACCTGGGACATATTCATGGTGGTGATGCGGCAAACCGAATCTGCGCCTGCTGTGAATTACATATGGATATTCGCCCGCTGCCGGGGATGACGCTCGACGATCTCAACGGTCTGCTTAATGAAGCGCTGGAGCCGGTCAGTTCGCGCTGGCCGGGCCGCCTGAATGTCTTTGAACTCCATCCACCGATCCCCGGTTACGAATGCCCGCCCGATCATCAGCTGGTGGAAGTGGTGGAAAAACTGCTCGGCGTCGAAACGGAGGTGGTGAACTACTGTACCGAAGCGCCGTTTATCCAGACGCTCTGCCCGACGCTGGTCCTCGGCCCTGGCTCCATTAACCAGGCGCACCAACCGGATGAATACCTGGAAACGCGCTTTATTAAGCCAACGCGCGAGCTTATTACCCAGGTTGTGCACCATTTCTGTTGGCATTAAGCGCGACAAAACAGATGAATACTCCCCTCTGCTGAGGGGATTTTTATGCGCCAAAATAGTGCATTTCATAAGCGAAACTTATCTGCAGCGAAGGGTGTTAACTTTCATAAATTCCCGTGATTTATTCGTTTGCTGAACCGATTTCGCCGCAATTGACGTAGTGAGTTTTACGTGGCTTTATAAAAGACGGTGTCTTATATCTGCTCAACGGCGGGTATAACAAAACAAAATGAGATGGGGTGTCTGGGGTAACATGAACGAACAATATTCCGCGTTGCGTAGTAATGTCAGTATGCTCGGCAAACTGCTGGGAGATACCATCAAGGATGCACTGGGCGAGAACATTCTCGACCGCGTCGAAACAATCCGTAAGCTGTCCAAATCTTCTCGCGCTGGCAACGAAACCGACCGCCAGGCACTGCTCACTACCCTGCAGAATCTCTCTAATGATGAGCTGCTGCCGGTGGCCCGCGCATTCAGCCAGTTTCTGAATCTGGCGAACACCGCCGAGCAGTACCACAGCATTTCAGCGAAAGGCGAAGCGGCCAGCAACCCGGAAGTGATTGCCCGCACTATCAGAAAGCTGAAAGACCAACCTCATCTCAACGAATCCACCATTATCAATGCGATTGAATCCCTCTCGCTGGAGCTGGTACTGACCGCGCACCCGACGGAGATCACGCGTCGCACCCTGATCCACAAGATGGTGGAAGTGAACGCCTGTTTAAAACAGCTTGATAACAGCGATATCGCTGATTATGAGCGCCACCAGCTGATGCGCCGTCTGCGCCAGCTGATCGCCCAGTCCTGGCACACCGATGAGATCCGCCGCAACCGCCCAAGCCCGGTTGATGAAGCGAAGTGGGGCTTTGCGGTAGTGGAAAACAGCCTGTGGGAAGGGGTGCCGAACTACCTGCGCGAGCTGAACGAACAGCTGGAAGAGAACCTCAATTACAAGCTGCCGGTCGATTTTGTCCCGGTGCGCTTTACCTCCTGGATGGGCGGCGACCGCGACGGCAACCCGAACGTCACCGCCGATATCACCCGCCACGTTCTGCTGCTTAGCCGCTGGAAAGCGACCGATCTCTTCCTGAAAGATATCCAGTTGCTGATTTCCGAGCTGTCGATGGTTGAGTGTACCGATGAGCTGCGCGAACTGGCCGGTGCCGAAGGCGCCCGCGAGCCGTATCGTTACCTGATGAAAAAGCTGCGCGGCGATCTGATCGCGACGCAGAGCTGGCTGGAAGCGCGCCTGAAAGGGCAGAAGCTGCCGAAGCCTGCCGGGCTGCTGACGCAAAACGAGCAGCTGTGGGAGCCGCTCTACGCCTGTTATAAATCCTTGCAGGCCTGCGGCATGGGCATTATCGCCAACGGTGAACTGCTTGATACCCTGCGCCGCGTGAAGAGTTTCGGCGTGCCTTTAGTGCGTATCGATATTCGCCAGGAGAGCACCCGCCACACCGAAGCGCTGGGCGAGCTGACCCGCTATCTCGGCATCGGCGATTACGAAAGCTGGTCAGAAGCCGACAAACAGGCCTTCCTGATCCGCGAGCTTAACTCCAAACGTCCATTACTGCCGCGCCAGTGGGAGCCGAGCGACGAGACCCGCGAAGTGCTCGACACCTGCCGGGTGATCGCCGAAGCGCCGCGCGGATCGATTGCTGCGTATGTGATCTCGATGGCGAAAACGCCGTCCGACGTGCTGGCCGTCCATCTACTGTTGAAAGAGGCCGGGATCGGCTTCGCCCTGCCGGTTGCACCGCTGTTTGAAACCCTTGATGACCTGAACAATGCCAATGACGTGATGAGCCAGCTGCTCAATATCGACTGGTACCGCGGCTTTATTCAGGGCAAACAGATGGTGATGATTGGCTACTCCGACTCCGCGAAAGATGCGGGCGTGATGGCCGCCAGCTGGGCGCAGTACCAGGCACAGGATGCATTGATCAAAACCTGTGAGAAAGCGGGCATTGAGCTGACGCTGTTCCACGGTCGCGGTGGATCTATCGGCCGCGGCGGCGCACCGGCGCACGCGGCGCTGCTCTCGCAACCCCCTGGCAGCCTGAAAGGCGGCCTGCGCGTCACTGAGCAGGGCGAGATGATCCGCTTTAAATATGGTCTGCCGGAAGTGACCATCAGCAGCCTCTCGCTGTACACCAGCGCGATTATGGAAGCCAACCTGCTGCCGCCGCCGGAGCCAAAAACCGAATGGCGTCACATTATGGATGAGCTGTCGGCCATCTCCTGCGAGATGTACCGTGGTTATGTGCGCGAAAACAAAGACTTTGTGCCCTACTTCCGCTCGGCAACGCCGGAGCAGGAGCTGGGCAAGCTGCCGCTGGGTTCGCGTCCGGCAAAACGTCGCCCAACCGGCGGCGTCGAGTCGCTGCGCGCGATTCCGTGGATCTTCGCCTGGACGCAAAACCGCCTGATGCTGCCGGCCTGGCTCGGTGCGGGTGCGGCGCTGCAAAAAGTGGTGGAAGATGGCAAACAGAGCGAACTGGAAGCGATGTGCCGCGACTGGCCCTTCTTCTCCACGCGTCTTGGCATGCTGGAGATGGTCTTCTCGAAAGCGGATCTGTGGCTGGCAGAGTATTACGATCAGCGCCTGGTGAAACCGGAGCTGTGGCCGCTGGGCAAAGAGCTGCGTAAGCTGCTGGCGGCTGATATTAAAGTGGTGCTGGATATTGCCAACGACTCCCATCTGATGGCCGATCTGCCGTGGATTGCTGAATCTATCCAGTTACGCAACATCTATACCGACCCGCTCAACGTGCTGCAGGCCGAGCTGCTGCAACGCTCGCGTCTGGCAGAAGAGCAGCAAAAAGAGCCTGATAGCCGCGTCGAGCAGGCGCTGATGGTGACCATCGCTGGCGTCGCCGCCGGGATGCGTAACACCGGCTAATCTTCTCACGTTAGTTTTGTTAACCGATTGCAGCATTTTTATCTTTTGGGTAAAAATGCTGCAAATTTTGGTTGTCATCTATCCTTCACATTCCTTATATTCCTCGCGAAATTCTCACATCCTGGTGAGTCTTCACCACAATAAACCCGCCTGAATAGTGACATTCAGGTTTGCTTAAGCTTTAGCCGCTATGTTTTAGCGCTATTTATTCGCACAGGCACTTCGTATGCGCTCCACACAATCTCATGCTAAACAATCGTTTAGTATGAAAGCCCTTGGATGGGCTCTGCTCTATTTTTGGTACTTCTCCACGGTTCTGCAGGTCGCTATCCTGGTTAGCGGATACAGCGGCACCAACGGTTTTCGCGACTCCATTCTCTTCAGCTCGCTGTGGTTGATCCCGGTCTTCCTCTTCCCACGCTATACGCGCGCCATCGCGGCGGCTATTGGCGTAGTGTTGTGGGCCACTTCGCTGTCGATGCTCTCCTACTACGTCATCTACGGGCAGGAGTTCTCGCAGAGCGTGTTGTTTGTGATGTTCGAAACCAACACCCATGAAGCGAGCGAGTTTTTAGGGCAATACTTCAGCCTGAAGCTGGTGCTGATTGCGCTGGCCTACACCGCGGGCGCGATCTTCCTCTGGACTCGCCTGCGTCCGGTTTACATTCCTAACCCGTGGCGCTGGGTTGTCTCGTTCGCCCTGCTGTATGGGCTGATCCTCAATCCGATTGCGATAAACATGCTGAAATATAAGCAGGATCTCCCTAAGGCTGCCTCAGGATTAGCCTCCAAGCTGGAGCCTGCCGCGCCGTGGCAGCTGGTGATGGGCTATGTGCAGTATCGTAACCAGTTGAACAGCCTCAACAGGCTGCTCGACAGCAACCACGCTCTGCCGCCGCTGGCAAACCTGAAAGATGAGTCGGGCGATGCGCCGCGCACGCTGGTGCTGGTGATTGGTGAATCGACGCAGCGTGGCCGCATGAGCCTGTATGGCTACCCACGCGAAACCACGCCGGAGCTGGATGCGCTGCATAAAAGCGACCCGCGGATGAGCCTCTTTACTAACGTAGTGACGTCACGTCCCTATACCATTGAGATCCTGCAACAGGCGCTGACGTTCGCCGATGAGCAACATCCGGCTCTCTATCTGACGCAGCCCTCGCTGATGAACATGATGAAGCAGGCCGGGTACAAAACCTTCTGGATCACCAACCAGCAGACGATGACCGAGCGCAACACCATGTTGACCGTCTTTTCAAAACAGACGGATGTGCAGTTCTATATGAACCAGCAGCGTACGCAGAGCGCCCGTGAATATGACACCAACGTGCTGAAGCCGTTTAAAACCGTGCTCGCCGATCCTGCGCCGAAAAAGTTCATCATTGTGCACCTGCTCGGGACGCATATTCGTTACGACTTCCGCTACCCGCAAGGCTGGGGCAAGTTTACGGATAAGCACGACCATCAACCGCCGGGGCTGGATGCCGATCAATCTGAGACCTACAACAGCTATGACGATGCCAACCGCTTTAACGATCATGTTGTCTCCTCGCTGATTAATGATTACAAAGCGACCGACCCGAACGGCTTCCTGCTCTACTTCTCCGATCATGGCGAAGAGGTGTATGACACACCGCCGCACAATATTCAGGGACGTAACGAAGCGGAGCCGACGCGCCATATGTACACCATTCCGTTTATCCTCTGGACGTCGGATAAGTGGCAAGCGTCACATCCGCGGGATTTCTCCGCCGACCTCAACCGCAAATACAGCAGTTCGCAGCTGATCCACACCTGGTCAGATTTGGCTGGCCTGCGCTATGACGGCTATGACGCCACGCGCTCGGTGGTCAGCCCGCAGTTCGTTGAAGCGACGCGCTGGATCGGTAACCCGTATAAGAAAAACGCGTTACGGGATTACGACGCGCTGCCTTACGGCGATCTCCCTGCCAATCAGTAAGCGTGTAAAGCCATCCCATTGGGATGGCTTTTTTTTTAGCCTGGCGCTATGGTGAGCCTGTTTTTTTCGTCGCAGGAACATCATGAGTCACGATATTGCGTCTCTCCTCTCCCGCCTGATCCATGGCCCGACAACGCTCAGGCAGATCCGCTTTGCGGCGGTGAACGCAACCGCGCCTGCGCTTGCCTGCCAGGTCGATTTCCCGCGTCTTGAAATTGTGCTGGAAGGGGCGCTGACCGATGCGGCGATCGCCGGCGAGACAGCATTGATGATGCAACATGATGTGCTGTACGTTCCCGCTGGCGGCTGGAACTGCCCGCGCTGGCTGGCACCGGCGAAAAGCTTAAGCGTGCTGTTTGGCAAACAGCAGCTCTGCTTTAGCCTTACGCAGTGGGATGGCGAAGCCCTCCAGACGCTGACCCGGCAGCACGTAGCCCGGCGCGGCCCGCGTATAGGCTCCTTCCTGCTGCAAACGCTGCACGAAATGCAGATGCAGCCAGATGAGCAGCACACGGCGCGGTTAATTGTCACCAGCCTGCTGAGCCACTGCCACGATCTGCTCGGCAGCCAGATCCATACCGCGTCGCGCAGCCAGGCGCTGTTTGAAGCTATTCGCGACTATATCGACGAACATTACGCCATGCCGCTCACCCGCGAGTCGGTCGCGCAGGCGTTCTATATCTCGCCCAACTACCTCTCCCATCTGTTCCAGAAAACCGGCGCGGTCGGCTTTAGTGAATATCTGACCCATACCCGGCTGGAGCATGCGAAAACGCTGCTTAAAGGCTACGACCTGAAAATCAAAGAGGTGGCGCACAGCTGCGGGTTTGTCGACAGCAACTACTTCTGCCGCCTGTTCCGTAAAAACACCGAACGCTCGCCCTCGGAGTATCGCCAGCACTACCACAGCCAGCTACGGGACAAATAATTCCGCGACTGGATTTTTGTACGCTTTTATACCCGCTTCTCTTCCATGCTCCGCGTCTGAATGCGCTTTTCATCGGAGTGCACTGCATTTTGTGAGCGCTGTCGCACTTCACCAGCATGCGTACATTTGTCCAGTGTTTGGCAGAATTGTTATATAGCCGCCGCCGCCTCGCAGACCGTATGCTTTCGCCAGATCATATTGATGAGGAAGCAGGATGGAACTCTATCTGGATACGGCCGATATCGCGGAAGTGGAGCGCCTTGCGCGCATCTATCCGCTGGCTGGCGTTACCACCAACCCGAGCATTATTGCTGCCGGTAAAACTCCTCTGTGGGAGGTTTTGCCGCGCCTGCAACAGGCAATAGGCGCGAACGGGACACTCTTCGCCCAGGTGATGAGCCGCGATGCAGAGGGCATGGTGAGCGAGGCGAAAAGGCTTCACCACGCGCTGCCGGGTATTGTGGTTAAAATCCCGGTAACGGGCGAAGGGCTGGCGGCGATTAAACAGTTGAAAAAACAGGGGATCGTGACGCTCGGTACGGCGGTCTATAGCGCGGCGCAGGGCTTACTGGCTGCGCTGGCCGGAGCCAAATATGTCGCGCCCTATGTTAACCGTGTCGATGCGCAGGGCGGCGATGGTGTGCGTATGGTGCAGGAGCTGCAAACCTTGCTGAGTTTGCATGCGCCGGAGAGCAAGGTGCTGGCGGCGAGCTTTAAAACCCCGCGCCAGGCGCTCGACTGTCTACTCGCCGGGTGCGAGGCGATTACCCTGCCGGTCGATGTGGCGAAGCAGATGCTCAATACACCCGCCGTTGAATCCGCCGTCGAGAAATTCGAGCAGGACTGGCAAGGCGCGTTTGGCAGCCTGAGCCTGTAATTTCCCCCGTACTAAACGGCAACGTTACAGGCCGGGCGCACGCCGAGGGTGTGGCAAATGGCATAGCTCATTTCGGCGCGGTTCAGGGTATAGAAGTGGAAATCTTTAACCCCTTCGCGGCTGAGGATCTTCACCATATCCATGGCGATATTCGCGCCGACCAGCTTGCGGGTTTCCGCATCGTCATCCAGCCCGGCGAACATTTGCGACATCCACGCCGGGATGCGCACGTTGGTCATGTCGGCGAACTTTTTCGCCTGCTTAAAGTTGGAGACCGGCAGAATGCCGGGAATGATCTCGACGTCGATACCGGTTGAGGCGCAGCGATCGCGAAAGCGCAGGTAGCTCTCAACATCGAAGAAAAATTGCGTGATGGCGCGGCTGGCGCCCGCATCGACTTTACGCTTCAGGTTGAGCAAGTCGGCCTGCGCGCTTTTCGCTTCCGGGTGCACCTCCGGGTAAGCAGCGACGGAGATATCAAAATCCGCCACCTCTTTTAACAGGCTCACCAGGTCGGTGGCATACATTTCAGGCTTTCCGCCGCCCGGCGGTAAATCGCCGCGCAGGGCAACGATATGGCGAATGCCGTTGTTCCAGTAATCCTGCGCGATGGTGCGCAACTCATCACGGGTGGCGTCGATGCAGGTCAGATGCGGCACCGCTTCCAGCCCGGTGCGATCTTTAATCCCTTTAATAATGCTGTGCGTGCGGTCGCGTTCGCCGGAGTTCGCGCCGTAGGTGACCGAAACGAATTTCGGCTTCAGGCTGCTTAAGCGATCGATGGAGCTCCATAAGGTCTGTTCCATTTCACTGGTGCGCGGCGGGAAAAACTCAAAGGAGACGTTAATCTGGCCGTGAACTTCCGCCAGGCTCTGGTTCAGGGCTTCCCGCTGATTGGCGTGAAAAAAGCTCATACCTTACCTCATCAATCACAAGTCATTATTCAGGGTGAGTGAACTTCTATACGTTTAGACGTCCAGATGTAAAAATGACGGAAATCGTACAAAGCGTCAACAGAAATATCTCGATTGTGCGTGAGGAGTTTTCAGCGAAGATGAAAAAGATTCATGAGGCGGGAACACTCCCCTCCCGGAGCGGGAGAGGAGTTGCAGCGAGGGCTACAGCAGCTGTGCGAGGCGGTTAATATCGGACTGAATAGCGCCCGCGGTGACATCCCGGCCTGCGCCCGGCCCGCGGATCACCATCGGGTTATCGCGATACCAGCGACTCTCAATCGCAAAGACGTTATCGCACGGCAGCAGCGCGGCCAGCGGATGCTCCGGGCGCACCGCTTCAACGCCAACGCGCGCTTTGCCATTGGCATCGAAACGGGCGACGTAACGCAGCACCAGCCCCAGCTCGCGGGCGGCTTCAAGGCGCTGGAGCATCTGCTCATTTAACGCCTCGCCATTCTCGAAGAAGTGATCGACGGATTCTGCTTCGCAGCCCGGCGGCACCAGCGACTCGACGCGCACCTGATCCGGCTCGATGTCATACCCCGCTTCGCGGGCGAGGATCACCAGCTTGCGCATCACATCTTTACCGGAGAGATCGACGCGCGGGTCCGGCTCGGTCAGCCCCTGCTGCCACGCCTGATCCACCAGCTCGGTGAAGGGCACGCTGCCATCAAACTGCAGGAACAGCCAGGAGAGCGTACCGGAGAAGATACCGCTGATCGCCAGAATCGAATCGCCGCTATCGCGCAGATCGCGCACGGTGTGGTTAACCGGCAGACCCGCGCCGACGGTGGCGTTATAGAGCCAGTGGCGGCCAGTTTTTTCAAAGGCGTCATGGATCTGGCGGAAGCGATCGCTTTTGCTCGCGCCCGCCAGCTTGTTAGCGCTGATGACATGGAAACCGTGGCTGGCGAAATCGAGATACTGCTCCGCAAGCTGCTCGCTGGCGGTGACATCCAGCACCACTAAATCATCATACGGGTGGGCGCGCATCCACAGGAACAGCGACTCCTCATCCTGCTCTACCGCCTCATCATTAAAGAAGGCAAGCGCGCGGCTGGCATCCAGCCCGTCGTAGCTCAACAGGCTGCGGCGGCTATCAACCACGCCTGCCAGCACAAACTCAAACCCGGTGCGCGCCGAGAGCGCGCTCTGCTCGCGAGAGAAAAGCTCAAGCCAGCGCGAGCCGATATTGCCTTTACCAAACAGCACCAGACCAATGCGTTTTTCCGCGCGGAACAGCGACTGGTGCAGACCCTGGATCAGGCTCTCGGTCGGGCCGACGCGCAGCACGGCAACCAGGCTGATCCCTTCGTCCGATTGCCAGATAAACTCGACCGGCTGCCCTTTTAACTGCTGCCAGAAGCGGTGGCTGTGCAGCGGGTTGCGGCATACGCCCGCACCGACCATCGCCACCAGCGCCAGACCCTGGCGTAAACGCAGCTCGCCCGGCAGACCCGCCTCATCAAGCAGTTTAAAGACGCTGTCGACCACCTCGGAGGTGTAGCAGAGCTGCAGCAGATTGCGGTCAGCGTGAACACCGACCGCCAGCGGGCGCACCTGCGCGCGCTTGAGAATAATGTCGATCTCTCTGTGCGCCAGCTTGAAGTCCTGCCCTGACGGCACGAGGAACTCAATCAGGCAGACATCATCATGGCTGGTAACAATGCGCGCCCCGGTGCCGGAAGCGAGCACGCGCTCAATGCGCGTTGAACCCTGTTCGGGGTTGTAGCTGCAACGCAGTTGGAGATCGATATTGCTGCCGGAAACCGGCTGTAATGTGCGGGCATGCAGCACCGGTGCGGCCAGGCGCGCCAGCTCGCTCGCTTCATCCAGACGCAACAGCGGCAGCAGACAGGCATCTTTCACTTTGCGCGGGTCGGCGCTGTAGACCCCGGCGACGTCGCTCCAGATGGTCACGCGCGAAACATCGCCCAGTGCGCCGATCTGCGTTGCCGAGTAGTCGGAACCGTTACGGCCAAGCAGCACGGTTTCGCCCGCGTCGTTGCGGCTGATAAAGCCGGTCACCACAATTCGTTTGCCCGGATGCTGCGCCAGCTGCTGCTGCAATAAGGGGTAAGAGGCCCCTTCATTGACCTGCGGCTGCGCGCTGCGCTCGGCGCGGAGGAAGTCGCGGGCATCGAGCCAGGTGGCGTCAAGCTCCTGCTGATTCAGCACCGCTGCCATTAAGCGCGCGGACCAGATTTCACCGTGACCCACTACTTCGGCATAAACGGCATCGTTGATGCCGCTGTCGAGCAGCGCGGCGAGGTGCTCCAGATCGTGAATAAAGGCGCTGGTCAGGCCATCGGCTACATCGGCAGGTAACAGGCCATTAATTAATTCGAGCTGATAGCGGCGCAGCGATTGCTGCACCTGATGCGCAGAGAGGCGATCGGTCTGGCTCAGTTTAAGCCAGCTGATCAACTGGTTGGTGGTGCTACCGGCGGCCGAAACCACCATCATGTCGCCCGGCTGCGAGTACTCCGCCATGATCCCTGCTACGCGCAGATAACACTTCACATCCGCCAGACTACTGCCACCAAATTTGTGCAGCTGACGAGCCTTCGTCCCTGCCTGCGCAATCACACTCATGTTTACCCCTCAGCGGCGATCCGGAAGCCATTTTCCAGATCGGCAATCAAATCTTCACTATCTTCAATACCGGTTGAGATGCGCAGCAGCGTCTCACCGATCCCAGCGGCGGCGCGTGCTTCCGGCGCCATGCCCGCGTGGGTCATGGTCGCGGCGTGGGAGATTAAACTCTCAACCCCGCCTAACGATTCCGCCAGTGTAAACAGCGACAGTCCGCTCAGGAAACGACGCAGCATCTGCTCATCGCCAGCCAGTTCAAAACTCAACATCGCGCCAAAGCCCTTTTGCTGACGCGCCGCAATCTCATGCCCCTGGTTATCCGGCAGAGAGGGATGGTACAGCTTTTTCACCAGCGGCTGAGTCTGCAAAAAGTCGACAATCGCCTGCGCGTTACGCTGCGCCACTTCCATGCGCGGCGACAGGGTGCGCAGCCCGCGCAGCAGCAAATAGCTGTCGAAAGCGCTGCCGGTGACGCCAATATTATTCGCCCACCATGCCAGTTCGGTGACGGTCGCCTCATCCTTCGCAATCACCACGCCAGCTACCACATCGGAGTGGCCGTTGAGGTATTTGGTGCAGGAGTGCAGCACCAGATCCGCCCCCAGCGCCAGCGGTTTTTGCAACGCCGGGCTCAGGAAGGTGTTATCCACCACGCTCACCGCACCCGCTTCCCGCGCAAGCCCACAGATTTTCGCAATATCTACGACGCGCAACAATGGGTTACTGGGAGTTTCTACCAGCACCAGCTTCGGTTTTTCCGCCAGCGCCGCTTTCAGCGCCTGCTCATCGCCCTGATCGACAAACTTCACGCGGTAGCAGCCGCGCTTCGCCAGGCTATCAAACAGACGATAGCTGCCGCCGTAACAGTCGTGCGGTGCCACCAGCAGATCGCCAGGCTTAAGGAACACCGTGGTCACCAGGTGAATTGCCGACATGCCGGTATTGGTCATCACCGCGCCTGCACCGCCCTCCAGCTCCGCCAGCGCGCGCTGCACCACATCACGCGTAGGATTACCGCGGCGCGAGTAGTCGTGGGCGCGAGGTTCGTTAAAACCGGTGAAGTTATAGGTACTGGAGAGGTGAATCGGGGGGACAACGCAACCGTACTGCTCGTCATCGTTCAATCCGCTACGCACTGCGATGGTGGCCTGTTTACGCGTCATGGTGAAGGCTTCCTGGCTTAATGGATGAAAAGTCAGGTCATAGAGTAAACACTGAAATAATAGACGTCAATACATCTGGACATCTAAACTTCTTTGCGTATAGATTGAGCAATCGCATAATAGCCGTTAAAATTATATGCTTTCGTACGATATTGCAGAGCGATACACGGTGTCACCCCGATGACTCTACGGTAAACTACGCGCAATTACGGCCCGGCGCGACCGGGTATAGATCAATGACTGAGAGGATTAAAGGTATCTCATGGCTGAATGGAGCGGCGAATATATCAGCCCATACGCTGAGCACGGCAAGAAGAGTGAGCAAGTAAAAAAAATTACGGTGTCCATTCCTCTTAAGGTGTTAAAAATCCTCACCGATGAACGTACCCGTCGTCAGGTGAATAACCTGCGCCACGCCACCAACAGCGAACTGCTGTGCGAGGCGTTTTTACATGCGTTTACCGGCCAGCCTTTGCCGAATGATGAAGACCTGCGTAAAGAGCGCAGCGATGAGATCCCGGAAGAGGCGAAAGTGATTATGCGTGAAATGGGTATCGACCCGGATACGTGGGAATACTGATCGCAATAAAAAGGGCGGAAATCATATTCCGCCCTTTTTGATTTATCGCACCTGCTTATCAGAAACGCGTCACTTCCGGATGCACTTCTGCCAGTGAGAGCAGGTAAGACATAAATACGTTTTTCATTGCTGTCAGCATACAAATGATCCTTTTACGCTCAAATAGTGTGAGGAGATGTATGGCGACAGGGTATGCCTGTTTTTTGACCAGAGCAATATTTTTGTGAAGCTCATCACAAAAATATTCCCCCTGAGGCATACCGCAGAGACAAAAAAAGCGCCTTTCGGCGCTTTTTTCTTTGGCAACTTACTTGCTGCCCGGGATGCTGAAGCGTTTGTTGAAACGGTCAACACGGCCACCAGTTGCAACATCACGCTGCTTACCGGTGAAGAACGGGTGGCATTTACCACACACGTCCAGGTTCAGATCGTGACCCAGAGTAGAGTGGGTTTCGATCACGTTACCGCAAGAACAGGTTGCAGTAATCGCTACGTAATTCGGGTGAATACCTTTTTTCATGGGGAAACCTCAGTTTAAGGCCGCGTCGCTCTTCCAGCCCTAACGCCAGACACCACGCGAGTTGATATGTAAGTGAATCTTTGACGCCGCAATGAGCATCAAAGGCGGCGAATCATACAGAAATTAACCAGCGTATGCAAACTGATCCGCTCGACCGTCTTAACAATGTGTATACTAACCCGCCACTTTTCAAGTCAGGATGATGAAATGCCCGTCGCCCACGTTGCGCTCTCTGTACCGCTGCCCCGCACTTTCGATTACCTGCTGCCGGAGGGAACCCCCGCCAGCGCTGGTTTTCGCGTGCGCGTGCCGTTCGGTAACCAGACCCGCGTCGGGATTGTGGTGGCGGTCAGCGACAAAAGCGAGCTGCCACTGGCGGAGCTGAAAAGCGTCGAAGAGGTGCTCGACAGCGAGCCCGCGTTTTCAACGCCCGTCTGGCGGATGCTGCTCTGGGCGGCTGATTACTATCACCATCCAATTGGCGATGTGTTATTCAATGCCCTGCCCGTTCTGCTGCGCCAGACCAAACCGGCCAGCGCCGAGTTTCAGGGCTACTGGTTCGCCACTGAACAGGGGCAGGCCACCGACATTAACCGCATCAAGTCGCCAAAACAGCAGCAGGCGTTATCGGCGCTGCGCAAAGGCAAAGTGTGGCAGCATCAGCTAGCGGCGTTAGATCTGAAAAGCGTGACCCTGCAAGCCCTGCGCGCAAAAGGGCTGGTAGAGATGAACAGCGAAGCGCCGACGTTTACGGACTGGCGCAGCACCTTTTCCGTCAGCGGCGATCGTCTGCGGCTCAATACCGAACAGGCCACCGCCGTCGGCGCGATCCACAGCGCAGCAGATCGCTTCTCCGCCTGGCTGCTGGCGGGCGTCACCGGATCGGGCAAAACGGAAGTCTATCTGAGCGTGCTGGAAAATGTGCTCGAACAGGGCAAGCAGGCGCTGGTGATGGTGCCGGAAATTGGCCTGACGCCACAAACCATCGCCCGTTTTCGCGAGCGGTTTAATGCTCCTGTCGAAGTGCTGCACTCTGGACTTAACGACAGTGAACGCCTGACCACCTGGCAGAAAGCAAAGAGCGGTGAAGCGGCGATTGTCATCGGCACGCGCTCCTCGCTCTTCACCCCTTTTAAAAACCTTGGCGTGATCGTCATCGATGAGGAGCACGACAGCTCCTATAAACAGCAGGAGGGGTGGCGTTACCATGCGCGCGATCTGGCTGTTTACCGTGCGCACAGCGAGCAAATCCCGATAATTCTCGGTTCGGCGACGCCGGCGCTGGAGACGCTGCACAACGTGCGGGCGCGGAAATACCACATTCTGCGTCTGACCCGCCGCGCAGGCAACGCACGCCCGGCGATGCAGCACGTGCTGGATATGAAAGCCCAGCCGCTGCAGGCGGGTCTGGCTCCTGCCTTAATCAACCGCTTGCGTCAGCATCTGCAAGCGGGTAACCAGGCGATCCTCTTCCTTAACCGGCGCGGCTTCGCCCCGGCGCTGCTCTGCCATGATTGCGGCTGGATCGCCGAGTGCGCGCGCTGCGATCACTACTACACCTTCCATCAGGCGCAGCAGCATCTGCGTTGCCACCACTGCGACAGCCAGCGCCCGGTGCCGCGCCAGTGTCCGTCGTGCGGCTCCACCCACCTGCTGCCGGTTGGACTTGGTACCGAACAACTGGAGCAGGCGCTGGCCCCGCTGTTTCCCGGCGTACCGATTTCGCGCATTGACCGCGACACCACCAGCCGCAAGGGCGCGCTGGAGCAGCATCTTGCCGAAGTGCATCGCGGCGGTGCGCGCATTTTGATCGGCACCCAGATGCTCGCCAAAGGGCACCACTTTCCGGATGTTACGCTGGTGGCGCTGCTCGACGTCGACGGCGCGCTCTTTTCCGCCGATTTCCGCGCCGCAGAGCGCTTTGCTCAGCTCTATACCCAGGTTTCCGGCCGCGCCGGACGCGCTGGCAAACAGGGCGAGGTGGTGCTGCAAACGCACCATCCGGAACATCCGCTGCTGCAAACTCTGCTGCATAAAGGCTACGACACCTTTGCCGAGCAGGCGCTGGCCGAGCGCCAGACGCTGCAACTCCCGCCGTGGACCAGCCATGTGCTGATCCGTGCGGAAGATCAGAACAACCAGCATGCCCCCCTCTTCCTGCAACAGCTGAAAAACCTGCTGCAGGCGAGCCCGCTGGCAGATAACCAACTCTGGATCCTCGGCCCGGTTCCGGCGCTGGCGGCCAAGCGCGCCGGGCGCTACCGCTGGCAAATCCTGCTGCAACACCCCTCCCGCATTCGCCTGCAACATATTGTGCACGGCGCGCTGGCGCTGATTAATACCCTGCCCGATGCCCGACGCGTAAAATGGGCGCTGGATGTCGATCCGATCGAGAGCTAATGCTGCGAGCCAGCGCGTAAAATAGAATGCCCGTCACACTTTTTGTGAAATTTCTGTAACCGATGCGCTTAACTATCTGATAAAAATGTGACTACGCCTGCGCCGTGCATGCGAGGAGAACAAGGTGAAACCGAAAAATCAGGTTGCGGCAGCAACCATGAAAGATGTTGCCATGAAAGCAAAGGTTTCTACGGCAACCGTATCTCGTGCATTAATGAACCCGGAAAAAGTGTCACAGGCGACCCGCAACCGCGTTGAGCAGGCCGCCATGGAAGTGGGCTACCTGCCGCAGTCGATGGGCCGCAATGTGAAGCGCAATGAGTCCCGTACCCTGCTGGTAATTGTGCCGGATATCTGCGATCCCTTCTTCAGTGAGATTATCCGCGGCATCGAAGTGACCGCTGCGGAGCATGGCTACCTGGTACTGATTGGCGACTGCGCCCATCAAAATCAGCAGGAAAAGACCTTTATCGATCTGATCATCACCAAGCAAATTGATGGCATGCTGCTGCTCGGTTCACGTCTGCCGTTTGACGCCAGCATTGAAGAGCAGCGCAATTTACCGCCGATGGTGATGGCCAATGAGTTCGCGCCGGAGCTGGAGCTGCCGACGGTGCATATCGACAACCTGACCGCAGCCTTCAACGCCGTCTCTTATCTGCAAGAGCAGGGGCATCAACTGATTGGTTGTATCGCCGGCCCGGAAGAGATGCCGCTCTGCCACTACCGTTTACAGGGTTACGTGCAGGCGCTGCGCCGCGCGGGTGCGACGGTAGATAAGGAGTATATTACGCGCGGTGATTTTACCTTCGAAGCCGGAGCGCAGGCGCTGGAGCAGCTTCTCTCCCTGCCGAAACCGCCGACGGCTCTCTTCTGCCATAGCGATGTGATGGCGCTCGGCGCACTGTCGCAGGCAAAACGCCGGGGCCTGAAGGTGCCGGAGGATCTGTCGATTATCGGCTTTGATAACATCTCGCTGGCAGAGTATTGCGACCCACCGCTCACTACCGTTGCGCAGCCGCGCTACGACATTGGGCGCGAAGCAATGCTGCTTTTGCTGGAGCAGTTGCAGGGCCACACTGTGAGCAGCGGCTCGCGACTATTAGATTGTGAATTAATCCTGCGTGGCTCAACGCGAGCGCTAACGTAAAGGCGGGGGCTTTCGGACGCCCTCTTCTGGTCAAAACCCCGTCGCTTAAGTAACATGGCGGGCTGTTAAACGAATATGAATACAGCGAAACGATAGTGGCCCAACGAGATTATGTACGCCGCAGCCAGTCGACTCCTGCGCGGCGAAAGAAGAGCACCTCAAAGAAAAAGCAGCGCAGCGCGCCTGCGGTCTCGCCAGCAATGGTCGCGATAGCGGCCGCCGTGCTGGTCGCCTTTATCGGTGGTTTGTACTTTATTACGCATCATAAGAAAGAAGAGTCAGAATCCCTGCAGAACCAGAAAGTGACCGGTAACGGCCTGCCGCCGAAGCCGGAAGAGCGCTGGCGCTATATTAAAGAGCTGGAGAGCCGCCAGCCTGGCGTACGCGCGCCGACCGAGCCGACAGCCGGGGGCGAAGTGCAAAAACCGGAGCAGTTAACCGATGAGCAGCGCCAGCTGTTAGCCCAGATGCAGGCAGATATGCGCCAGACGCCGACGCAGCTCAATGAGGTGCCGTGGAACGAGCAGACGCCGGAGCAGCGCCAGCAAACGTTGCAGCGTCAGCGCCAGGTTCAGCAGATGCAGCAGCAGCAGCAGCAGCAGCAGCAGCAGCAGCAGCAGCAGCAGTCTCAGTGGACGCAAAGCCAGCCGGTTCAGCAACCGCGTACGCAGCCGCGCACCGTAGAACAGCAGCCTGCGCGCGTTGCCACGCCGCCACGCCAGACGCAGCAAGCGCAGCAGAAGCCGGCCACTAATTCGCAGCCCTATCAGGATCTGCTGCAAACGCCGCCGCACAGCAACGCCGCGCAGCCAAAAGCGCAGCAGGCCGCGCCGGTAACGCGCGAAGCGGAAACGGCGAAGGCGCAGCCGACAGAGAAAAAAGATGAGCGTCGCTGGCTGATCCAGTGCGGCTCGTTCAAAGGCCAGGAGCAGGCGGAAACCGTCCGCGCGCAGCTGGCGTTTGAGGGCTTTGACTCACGCATCACCAGCAATAATGGCTGGAATCGCGTTGTGATGGGTCCGCTGAAAGGCAAAGAGAGCGCCGAAGCCACCCTCGGCAAGCTGAAACTGGCCGGTCACGCAAACTGCATTCGACTTTCCGCCGGGGGTTGAAACCCCCAAAATCTCCCCCATCTATAAATGCATTCTGCCCCGTACGCTGTGCGGGGCGCTGTATGTGCTTTTGTAACCAAGGGGTCTGCTCGTGACAACAATCGTAAGCGTACGCCGTAACGGCCATGTCGTTATCGCCGGTGATGGCCAGGCCACACTGGGCAACACCGTGATGAAGGGCAACGTTAAAAAAGTTCGCCGTCTCTATAACGACAAAGTCATTGCAGGCTTTGCGGGCGGCACAGCGGATGCCTTCACGCTGTTTGAGCTGTTTGAACGCAAACTGGAAATGCACCAGGGTCATCTGGTGAAAGCCGCCGTCGAGCTGGCAAAGGACTGGCGTACCGATCGTATGCTGCGCAAGCTGGAAGCGCTGTTAGCGGTCGCCGACGAAACCGCGTCGCTGATCATCACCGGTAACGGCGATGTGATTCAGCCGGAAAATGACCTGATTGCCATTGGCTCCGGCGGACCATACGCCCAGGCCGCTGCCCGCGCACTGCTGGAGAACACCGAGCTTGGCGCGCGCGACATTGCTGAGAAGGCGTTGGGGATCGCAGGCGATATCTGCATCTACACCAACCACTTCCATACCATCGAAGAATTACCCGCTCAAGCGTAAGGATCTCCCATGTCTGAAATGACCCCACGCGAAATCGTCAGCGAACTGAATAAACACATCATCGGCCAGGACGCGGCAAAGCGCTCTGTGGCGATTGCTCTGCGTAACCGCTGGCGCCGTATGCAGCTCGATGAAGAGCTGCGTCACGAAGTGACCCCAAAAAACATTCTGATGATCGGCCCGACCGGCGTTGGTAAAACCGAAATCGCCCGCCGTCTGGCAAAGCTCGCCAACGCGCCGTTTATCAAAGTGGAAGCGACCAAGTTCACCGAAGTTGGCTATGTCGGGAAAGAGGTGGATTCGATTATCCGCGATTTGACCGATGCCGCCGTGAAAATGGTGCGCAGCCAGTCAATTGACAGGAACCGCTACCGCGCCGAAGAAATGGCGGAAGAGCGCATCCTTGATGTGCTGATCCCGCCGGCGAAAAACAACTGGGGCCAGCCGGAACAGGCGGCAGAACCCTCTGCGGCGCGCCAATCCTTCCGTAAAAAACTGCGCGAAGGCCAGCTGGATGACAAAGAGATTGAGATCGATCTCGCCGCTGCGCCAATGGGCGTCGAGATCATGGCCCCTCCGGGCATGGAAGAGATGACCAACCAGTTGCAGTCGATGTTCCAGAACCTCGGCGGGCAGAAGCAGAAGCCGCGTAAGCTGAAAATCAAAGACGCGATGAAGCTGCTGATCGAAGAGGAAGCGGCGAAGCTGGTGAACCCGGAAGAGCTGAAAGAGGAAGCGATCGAAGCCGTTGAGCAGCACGGTATCGTCTTTATCGATGAGATCGACAAAATCTGTAAGCGCGGCGGTAACACCTCCGGCCCGGACGTCTCCCGCGAAGGCGTACAGCGCGACCTGCTGCCGCTGGTTGAGGGCTGCACCGTGTCGACCAAACATGGGATGGTGAAAACTGACCATATCCTGTTTATCGCGTCCGGCGCGTTCCAGGTTGCCAGCCCGTCAGATCTGATCCCGGAATTGCAGGGCCGTCTGCCGATCCGCGTTGAGCTGCAGGCGCTGACCGCGGAAGACTTTGAGCGCATCCTCACCGAGCCTAACGCCTCTGTGACCGTGCAGTACAAAGCGCTGATGGCAACCGAAGGGGTGAATATCGAATTTACCGACGACGGCATTAAGCGTATTGCGCAGGCCGCATGGCAGGTGAATGAAAGCACCGAGAACATCGGCGCACGCCGTTTGCACACCGTGCTGGAGCGTTTGATGGAGGATATCTCCTACGACGCCAGCGATCTGGGCGGCGAAACCATTACCATTAATGCAGACTATGTGAGTAAACACCTTGATGCTTTAGTGGCGGATGAAGATCTGAGCCGTTTTATCTTATAATCGCGCTCATACTCTTTTCATCACACTCGATGGGGGCTTATGCCCCCATTTTTATTGGCCGGACTTATGAACGATACGCACTCTCTGAGCCTTACCCAGGCATGGCTGGAAAGCCTGCGACCGAAAACGTTGCCGCTGGCCTTTGCCGCTATCGTGGTGGGAACCGTGCTTGCCTGGTGGCAGGGCTACTTCGATCCGCTGGTTGCGGCGCTGGCGCTGATCACCGCCGGTTTGCTGCAAATCCTCTCTAACCTCGCGAATGATTACGGCGATGCCATTAAAGGCAGCGATAAGCCGGATCGCATCGGCCCGCTGCGCGGGATGCAGAAAGGGGCGATCTCCCTTGGGCAGATGAAGCGCGCGCTGCTTATCGTCATTGTGCTGAGCTGCGTGTCCGGGCTCTGGCTGGTAAGCGCCGCGACCCAGACGATGGCGGATTTTGTCGGCTTCCTCGCACTCGGCGGCCTGTCGATTATCGCCGCCATCACTTATACCGTCGGCAAGCGCCCGTATGGTTATCAGGGGCTGGGCGATATTTCGGTGCTCACCTTCTTCGGCTGGATAAGCGTGATGGGAAGCTGGTATTTGCAGGCGCATACGCTGATTCCGGCGATCTTCCTGCCCGCGACCGCCTGCGGTTTGCTGGCGACGGCAGTGCTGAATATCAATAACCTGCGCGATATCGATAGCGATCGCGAGAACGGTAAACACACGCTGGTGGTGCGTTTAGGCCCGGTGAATGCCCGCCGTTATCACGCCGGTTTGCTGGCGGGCGCGCTGCTCTGCTTTGCGCTCTTCAACCTGATTTCGCTCCACAGCCTCTGGGGCTGGCTGTTTTTGCTTGCCGCGCCGCTGCTGTTTAAACAGGCGCGTTATGTGCTGCGTGAGCGCGATCCGCGTGCGATGCCGCCGATGCTCGAACGCACCGTGAAAGGCGCGCTGCTGACTAATCTCCTGTTTGTACTGGGGATTATTTTGAGCAAGACGCTCGCCTGAGTGCCAAAGAACAATTAAAAATTGATGCTTTTGCCAACAGCGCGCGATGCGCGATATACTTACGGCTCTCGCAGCAACTGAACGTAAATCCTATGAAATACGATACTTCTGAGCTTTGTGACATCTACCAGGAAGAGGTCAACGTCGTCGAACCGCTGTTCTCCAACTTTGGCGGTCGCTCCTCTTTCGGCGGGCAAATCATCACGGTGAAATGTTTCGAGGATAACGGGTTGCTTTACGATCTGCTCGAACAGAATGGCCGTGGTCGCGTGCTGGTAGTCGACGGCGGCGGTTCTGTACGCCGGGCGTTAGTCGACGCCGATCTCGCGCGTCTGGCGGCGCAAAACGAGTGGGAAGGGATGGTGGTCTACGGCGCGGTGCGCCAGGTGGACGATCTGGAAGAGCTGGATATCGGCATCCAGGCGATGGCCGCGATCCCGGTTGGCGCAGCGGGCGAAGGCATTGGCGAAAGCGATATTCGCGTCAACTTCGGCGGCGTGACCTTCTTCTCCGGTGACCATCTTTATGCCGATAACACCGGCATTATTCTCGCCGAAGATCCTCTCGATATCGAATAAACGAAAGGGCACCTGAGGGTGCCCTTTTTTGTCGCTGCCGAATGCAATGGCGCTTAACTATTTTGCTTAATACGCGAAAGATTTCGTGTTGTGGCAAGGCGGCAAGCAAGTGAATCCCCGGGAGCACAGATAACTATGTGACCGGGGTGAGCGTGCGCAGCCAATGCCGCTACGGCACGAAAGATAAAGCGTAATTACACTTCTTCCATGCGGCCCAGCAGCGCCTGCAGACGCTCCTGCCAGCCGTGCTGCTGCTCGCGCAGCTGTTGGTTTTCGCGCTCCAGCTCTTCACGGCTCTGGTGTGCAGAGTGAACGTCCTGCGACAGGCTGTTGTTCTTCTCTTTCAGTTCTTCGATTTCCATCTGCAGCAGCGTGATGGTATCAATCGCCTGCTGTACTTTTGCTTCCAGTTTCTCAAACACTTCTAATGACATAGTCATACTTCTCCTGAGTGGCAAGGCGTTGATGGACTTACACCTCATTATTCGCCAGACAAATAGGTGACCCCTCTGCCCGTTAAATTATGCGTGTCTTTAAGCGTCCTCGTCCCGCAGAGCGGCGACGCCTTAATACAATGAGCGGATTTCGCTTGTTAACGATTGTATGAATCGCGCCAGCCCCTGTCCAGCATGGAGCGGCGCTGTTTGCGCTTTGCAACACTTTTCGTCCTCATCCTGGTGCAATCCGCTTCGCTACCCCGTAATTGTTAATACCCGGGTTACAAAAATGATTCAGCTCTCATTTCGTATTGGTGCAAAAACGCGCGCCACCGCTCGTAAACGCTCATTTTATTGACGCAGTACACACATTTCGATTTCGATATTTCTCGTTTTTGCTCGTTAACGATAAATTAACACTATGTCTACACGACATCATGGGGGTGCTGTTTCCCTCATGCCTACAATAACCATTAAACTTCTGCAGGATCCGATTATGAGTCAGACACCAACCGTAAAAGGCCAGTGCATTGCCGAGTTTCTCGGTACCGGGTTGTTGATTTTCTTCGGCGTGGGATGTGTTGCAGCGTTAAAAGTGGCGGGTGCCACCTTTGGCCAGTGGGAAATCAGTATCATCTGGGGTTTGGGCGTGGCGATGGCCATCTACCTGACCGCAGGGGTTTCCGGCGCGCATCTTAATCCGGCTGTAACCATTGCACTTTGGCTCTTCGCGAGCTTTGACGGACGCAAAGTTGTTCCTTTTATTTTTTCTCAATTTGCCGGTGCGTTTTGCGCGGCTGCACTTGTTTACGGGCTTTACTACAATCTTTTCCTCGACTTCGAACAGACGCACAATATGGTACGCGGCAGCGTCGAAAGTCTTGATCTGGCTGGTATCTTTTCAACCTACCCCAACCCGCACATCAATTTTGTGCAGGCCTTCGCTGTTGAGATGGTAATTACCGCTATTCTGATGGGCGTGATTATGGCGCTGGGCGATGATGGCAACGGCGTGCCGCGCGGCCCAATGGCGCCGCTGCTGATCGGTCTGCTGATCGCGGTCATTGGTGCTTCCATGGGTCCGCTCACCGGCTTTGCCATGAACCCGGCGCGTGACCTGGGACCGAAGACCTTCGCCTGGCTCGCCGGCTGGGGTAACGTCGCCTTTACCGGCGGCAAAGATATTCCCTACTTCCTCGTGCCGCTGTTTGGGCCGATTGTAGGCGCGGCGCTTGGCGCGTTCAGCTATCGCAAACTGATCGCCCGCCATCTGCCGTCTGGAACCAGTGAGGCTGCGAAAGAGAAAGGCACCGCCTCCACCACGGCTCAACAAAAAGCTTCGCTGTAATGTGACTACGGGATCATAACCATGACTGACAAAAAATATATCGTTGCGCTCGACCAGGGCACTACCAGCTCCCGCGCCGTTGTGATGGACCACGATGCCAACATCATTAGCGTTTCACAGCGCGAATTTGAACAAATCTACCCGAAGCCAGGCTGGGTTGAGCATGACCCGATGGAAATTTGGGCGTCACAAAGCTCCACGCTGGTCGAAGTGCTGGCGAAAGCGGATATCAACTCCGACGAGATTGCCGCCATTGGCATTACTAACCAGCGCGAAACCGCGATTGTCTGGGAGCGTGAAACCGGCAAACCGATTCATAACGCCATCGTCTGGCAGTGCCGCCGCACCTCTGAGATCTGCGAAAAGCTCAAACGCGACGGCATGGAAGATTACATCCGTAGCACCACCGGGCTGGTGATCGACCCCTACTTCTCCGGCACCAAAGTGAAATGGATCCTCGACCACGTTGAAGGTTCGCGCGAGCGTGCTAAACGCGGCGAACTGCTGTTCGGCACCGTCGATACCTGGCTTATCTGGAAAATGACCCAGGGGCGCGTACACGTCACCGACTACACCAACGCCTCACGCACCATGTTGTTCAACATCCACACGCTGGAGTGGGACGACAAAATGCTGGAAGTGCTGGATATCCCGCGCGCAATGCTGCCGCAGGTGCGTAAGTCGTCCGAAGTGTACGGCCAGACCAACATCGGCGGTAAAGGCGGCACGCGTATTCCTATCGCCGGTATTGCGGGCGACCAGCAGGCGGCGCTGTTTGGCCAGCTCTGCGTGAAAGAGGGGATGGCGAAAAACACTTACGGCACCGGCTGCTTTATGCTGATGAACACCGGCGAGCAGGCAGTGAAATCCGATCATGGCCTGCTGACCACCATCGCCTGTGGCCCGAAAGGCGAAGTGAACTATGCGCTGGAAGGTGCAGTGTTTATGGCTGGCGCATCCATTCAGTGGCTGCGCGATGAGATGAAGCTGATCAATGACGCGTTCGACTCCGAATACTTCGCTACCAAAGTGAAGGACACCAACGGCGTCTACGTTGTTCCGGCCTTCACCGGCCTGGGCGCGCCGTACTGGGACCCGTATGCACGCGGCTCCATCTTCGGCCTGACCCGCGGCGTTAACGCGAACCACATCATTCGTGCGACGCTGGAGTCGATTGCCTTCCAGACCCGCGACGTGCTGGAAGCGATGCAGGCTGACTCCGGCATTCGCCTGCACGCGCTGCGTGTGGATGGCGGCGCGGTGGCGAATAACTTCCTGATGCAGTTCCAGTCCGACATTCTCGGCACGCGCGTTGAGCGTCCGGAAGTGCGTGAAGTGACCGCGCTGGGTGCCGCTTACCTGGCGGGTCTGGCGGTTGGTTTCTGGCAGAACCTGGATGAGTTGCAGGAGAAAGCCGTGATCGAGCGCGAATTCCGTCCGGGTATCGAAACTACCGAGCGTAACTTCCGCTACAGCGGCTGGAAAAAGGCCGTGAAACGCGCGATGGCGTGGGAAGAACACGAAGAGTAACCGCTCCACTTATGCCCTCTCCCTGCCGGGAGGGGGCATCTGCCTCACCCCCCTCCTCTTTTCACTGTGTTAAACTTCGCGCAATTTCTTTCAAAACTGAGTGTGTGATGAAACGAGAACTTGCCATCGAATTCTCCCGTGTTACCGAAGCTGCGGCGCTGGCTGGCTATAAGTGGCTGGGGCGCGGCGATAAAAACACGGCGGACGGCGCAGCGGTACACGCTATGCGCATTATGCTCAACCAGGTCAACATTGACGGCACGATTGTCATCGGCGAAGGGGAGATCGACGAAGCGCCGATGCTCTTTATCGGTGAGAAAGTGGGCACCGGCAAAGGCGACGCGGTGGATATTGCCGTCGATCCGATTGAAGGGACACGCATGACGGCGATGGGCCAGGCCAACGCGCTGGCGGTGCTGGCGGTCGGTGACAAAGGCTGCTTCCTCAACGCACCGGACATGTATATGGAAAAGCTGATCGTCGGCCCCGGTGCCAGAGGCGCTATCGATCTCAACCTGCCCTTAGCCGACAACTTGCGCAATATCGCCGCCGCGCTCGGCAAACCGCTCAGCGAGCTGACGGTCACCATTCTTGCCAAGCCGCGCCATGATGCGACCATCGCCGAGTTACAGGCGCTGGGCGTGCGCGTTTTTGCCATTCCCGATGGCGATGTCGCCGCCTCGATCCTCACCTGCATGCCCGACAGCGAAGTGGATGTGCTGTATGGGATTGGCGGCGCGCCGGAAGGCGTGGTGTCGGCGGCGGTGATCCGCGCTCTGGATGGCGATATGCAGGGCCGACTGCTGGCGCGTCACCAGGTGAAAGGCGACAGCGAAGAGAACCGCCGTATCGGCGAGCAGGAGCTGAAACGCTGCCGCGGTATGGGCATTGAAGCGGGCAATGTGCTGCGCCTCGATGAGATGGCGCGCAGCGATAATGTTATCTTCTCTGCTACCGGCATCACCAAAGGCGATCTGCTGGATGGTATTACGCGCAAAGGCAATATGGCGACCACCGAGACGCTGCTGATCCGCGGTAAATCGCGCACCATTCGCCGGATTCAATCGATCCATTATCTGGATCGTAAAGACCCGGACGTACAACGACATATACTGTAAGTCTATTTGTTCAATTGAGCTTTCCGGCCCGCACGGGCTGGAAATCTCAGGCGACAACCACCAGGATAAGGCAACGTTACAGAACAGGAGAGAACCATGGCGGATTGGGTAACAGGAAAAGTCACAAAGGTGGAATTCTGGACCGATGCACTCTTCAGCCTCACCGTACATGCCCCCGTTCAACCCTTCACTGCCGGACAGTTCGCCAAGCTTGGGCTGGAGATTGACGGCGAGCGCGTGCAGCGCGCTTACTCCTACGTCAACGCGCCGAGCAATCCCGATCTTGAGTTCTACCTCGTCACCGTTCCGGAAGGCAAACTGAGCCCGCGCCTGGCCGCCCTGCAACCGGGCGATGAGCTGTTAATTGTCAGCGAAGCCGCTGGCTTTTTCGTGCTGGAAGAGGTGCCGGAGTGCGAGACGCTCTGGATGCTGGCGACCGGTACGGCCATCGGGCCTTATCTGTCGATGCTGCAAGAGGGGAAAGATCTTGAACGGTTCAAAAATATCGTCCTGCTGCACGCGGTGCGCTACGGCGCAGATCTAAGCTACCTGCCGCTGATGCTGGAACTGCAAAAACGCTATGAAGGGAAGCTGCGCATTCAGACGGTGGTCAGCCGCGAGACGCTCTCCGGCTCTTTAACCGGACGCGTGCCGGCGCTGATTGAGAGTGGCGCCCTTGAGGAAGCGGTGGGTCTGCCACTGACCGCCGAGACCAGCCATGTGATGCTGTGCGGTAACCCGCAGATGGTGCGCGATACCACTCAGTTGCTGAAAGATACCCGGCAGATGGCCAAACACCTGCGCCGCCGTCCGGGGCATATCACCGCTGAGCACTACTGGTAATCAGCGGAACTTCACCTCAAGCGTCTCGCTGCCAAAACGGTTTTTGTCCTGGGTGCCGATCATCGCGCCCAGGTCGATCATCATTACCACGATAATCGCCACCGGGATCAGGCGTCCCACCGCCCACGCCAGCGTGCCATCGAGCATCGTCCAGTTACCTGACAGCAGCATCCACGCCAGCACCATCAGCAGCGCCCAGCCGCCGTGACGACCGCGATCGTGCAGCCGTTTGACCATCACGCAGGCGGTCGGCCAGATCAGGCAGACGAGGATAAACGCCGCCGTCTGAAAATCGAGCATGCCGCCATTCGCCAGCACAAACAGCAGGGTCATGCTTACCACCCACAGTACCATCCAGATCCAGAAATCGCGGCGTCCAATGCGCCCCTTAAACGAAAACAACCACTGCTGTATGCCCATGTAAGGTTCCTTATTATCGTAATAGCGGCTAGTGTACCCTGGCGGCGGGAGTTTTTGACAAGGCCGCCCAATCTCGTTTTAATCGTCAGCACACTCTACAGAGGGCGATGTGAATGAAAGCACGGCGTTACCACTTTTGGCTGCTCTTTTCCGCGCTGGCGTTCTGCGCGCCGGGTTGGGCAGAAGAGGCGCCAGCCGCCGTCACCGCACCCTATTTACTGCCGGGCGCCCCCACCTTTGATGACTCGATCAGCCAGTTCCGGGAGAAGTTCAATACCGACAATCCCACGCTTGCGCTGAACGAGTTTCGCGCTGTTGATAGCCGCAGCGATCGCGCCAACCTGACGCGCGCGGCTACGCGCATCAATGATTATCTCTATGCCTCCACGGCGCTTGAGCGCGGCACGTTAAAGATCAAATCGATGCAGATCACCTGGCTGCCGGTGCAAGGGCCGGAGCAGAAAGCGACGAAAGCGAAGGCGCAGGAGTATATGAGCGCCTTTATCCGCGCCTTCTCTCCGACCATGACTGCGGCGCAAAGCATGCAAAAAGTACAAAAGCTGCTGACTAATGGCAAAAACAAGGCCTACTACGCTGAGACGGAAGGCGCGGTACGCTATGTGGTGGCAGACAACGGCGAAAAGGGGCTAACCTTCGCGGTTGAACCGATTAAGCTGACGCTATCTGAACCTCTCGAAGGGAACAATAAATGACAAAAAGCAAAGCCTTTCAGGGGAGGGATCTCTATACTGTTTCTCAGACCATGCTGCCCTGATGGGCGGCCATTTTCATTAATTCGCCAAGCGCGTGGAGAGTAAAAATGCGACATCCTTTAGTGATGGGTAACTGGAAGTTGAACGGCAGCCGCCACATGGTAAACGAACTGATTGCCAACCTGCGTACCGAACTGGCGGGCGTTTCAGGCTGCGGCGTGGCGATTGCGCCGCCGAACCTCTACCTGGATCTGGCAAAACACGCCGCTGACGGCAGCCACATCATCCTCGGCGCGCAGAATGTTGATACCAACCTCTCTGGCGCGTTCACCGGCGAAACCTCCGCTGAAATGCTGAAAGATATCGGCGCTAAATACATCATCATCGGCCACTCTGAGCGTCGTACTTACCACGCTGAATCCGATGAGCTGATCGCGAAAAAATTCGCCGTGCTGAAAGAGCAGGGTCTGGTTCCGGTGCTGTGCATCGGTGAAACCGAAGCGGAAAACGAAGCGGGTAAAACCGAAGAAGTGTGCGCTCGCCAGATCGACGCCGTGCTGAAAACGCAGGGCGCGAGCGCGTTCGAAGGCGTGGTTATCGCGTACGAACCCGTTTGGGCGATCGGTACCGGCAAATCCGCTACCCCGGCGCAGGCTCAGGCCGTGCACAAATTTATCCGTGACCACATTGCTAAAGCCGACGCGAAAGTGGCTGAGCAAGTGATCATCCAGTACGGCGGTTCTGTTAACGCCAGCAACGCGGCAGAACTCTTTGCCCAGCCGGATATCGACGGCGCGCTGGTTGGCGGTGCTTCCCTGAAAGCTGACGCCTTCGCAGTGATCGTTAAAGCTGCTGAAGCCGCTAAACAGGCGTAATGCTGCTGTTACCCTCTCCCGCCCGGGAGAGGGTCTCTTCTACAATTTCCCCAGTACTTTAAACCACGCGTAATCAAGCGGCAGCAACAGCAGATAACTCACCAGCGCCAGCGCCAGACAGAGCAGCATCCCCGCGCGCGCAGGGACTTTACCGAGCGCCATCGCCACCACAATCGGCGAAGCCTGATAGGGCAACAGCGGCGTCGAATAGCCCAGCACCTGAATCATAATCACCGACAGCAGCGGGAAACCGGTAGCGTCGGCAAAGCTTTGCGCCAGCGTGGTAAACAGCGCCGGGACGCCGTTGGCGGTCATAATAAAATTGAGCGCGGTGGTAATGCCGGTGAGCGCGAGAAAACTGGTGAACGGGCGTTCGGCATCGAGCGGCATCACATGCAGCAGCGCATCGCCCACCGCGCTACCGATACCGGTTTGCGTCACGGTGATCGCCAGCCCCAGAATCCCGGCGACATAGATGCAGGTGCGGATATTCACCCCGCTGGAGAACTCATCGCCGGAGATAAAGCCAACGCGCGGTAGCAGCGTAACGAAGGCGGCTGCCAGCCCGGTCCACGCCGGGCCAATACCGTGCCAGCTCTCCGTTACCCACAGCGTCAACACCACCGCCAGCAGCCACGCGAGCCGCTTCTCATCCCCGCTCATGGGCGTAGAAGGCAGCGCTTCGCGCATCGCCTGCGGTTTACCGGGAAAGAGCCAGCAGATCAGGCCAATCAGAATTGTGCCTTTCAGGATCCCCAGCACCGGCGTGTGCAGCAGCAGATAAGGCAGGTAGTTGAGATGGATACCGTAGGAGCCTTCCGCCGCGCCGCTCATCACCAGATTGGGAACGTTGGCAGGCAGAATGGTTGCCGAAAGTTGAAAAGTGCCGAAGCCAACCGCCAGCGCCAGGCCATACCACGCGCGCGTGCCCTCATTGATGCCAGCGCGTGCCGCCATCGCCGCGACAATCGGCATTAACAGCGCAATTCGCCCCATGTTGGAGGGCATAACAAACGCCAGTGCATAGCTGAGCAGCACCACGCTTGCCACCATCTGCGGCCAGGAGCCGGTCATCTTCGCCGACAGCGCCCGCGCCGCGCGATCCGCCAGCCCGGTCTTACGGATAGCCACGCCAAGCACAAAGCCGCTAAACACCAGCCAGAAAGCGGACGAAGCAAAGCCGCCAAAAATCACCTCCGGCGGGGCGATTTTCGCGATCATCGCAGCGGTGAAAAAGAGCAGCGCAGTGATGAACTCCGGCAACAGCGACGTCGCCCAGAGAATAATAGTGATACCGACGATAACAGAGGGAAGGAACAGAGGGTGTGAAAGCCAGAGCGACATGCCTGTCTCCTGTAGATTTTTTCAGCAAGTCTACGGGGACAGGCAGAGTGAGTAAATGCGAATTATGGTGGGGTTATTTGAGGATCTCGCACTGATGATCCTGAATCTCTTCCGCCGATGCGCGGTTTAACGCCAGCAGATTTCGCTCTGTCGCCAGCAGCACAAACGAGCCGTCCGACTGCTGCGCCAGCGCCAGTGCAAAGCGACCCATATGTGCTTTCGCATCCGGCACCTCTTCCGCCAGCATCAGGAAGGGGCTACGCTGCGCCAGCTCTGCCGCCGTTACACGCCGGGCTAAATACTCATGCCCAAGCAGCCCGCCGGGAAACACCAGCCACTGGCTACTGATGCGCCCGGCATTCTCATCAAGCTTTTCGCGCACATCGGTACGCAGGCAGGAGATATGAATATGGAAATGGTTCTGCGTGCGGCCAGAGCGGGAGTTAATCGCCAGCGAGACCGCCTCATCCGGGATCCGACTGCCGCGCCGGGTGCTCATCACATCGCGTGATTGCCAGGACTGCCAGAAGAAGTTCGGCGTAGCAGACTTAAGCAGTACCGGGCTTTCGGTGCCGTTAACCAGATAGGTGGGCATTAACAAGTACTGCAACGGGCCGTTGCGATCCTTCATTAACACATAGCCGTTTTTGAAATTAACCTGCTCGCAGGGTGCGGGGTTGTTGTGATTACGCATATTGGGCAGGCACTGCTGAAAGACGATTTGGCGCAACGCGTCCGGGTTGCTGGTGAACTTCATCCAAATCCATACACCTGCGGCTGCAACGACAATCAGGACCAGCAGGGCAATCATAAGACGTTTAACAGTTTTCATTTTCCGCTTCCTTTGCTGAAAGAAACGGCATAATAGCGCAAAAATTAAACGAAGTGACACATCGATTTTGCCGGATAGCACTGACGCCATCCGGCTGGTTTAACAGTAAAAATTAGCGTTTGCTGATCTCATCAAAGGTGCCGCCGTTGGCGAAGTGCTCTTTCTGCGCCTTGCTCCAGCCGCCGAACACATCATCAATGGTGAACAATTTCAGTTTCGGGAATTCGCTGGCGTACTTCGCCGCAACCTGCGCATCACGCGGGCGGTAGAAGTTCTTCGCGGCAATCTCCTGCCCTTCTGGCGAGTAGAGATATTTCAGATAGGCTTCCGCCACTTTCTGAGTGCCCTTTTTATCCGCAACTTTATCAACCACCGACACGGTCGGCTCGGCGAGGATAGATTCACTCGGTGTGACGATCTCAAACTTATCTTTGCCCAGCTCTTTGGTCGCCAGCAGCGCTTCGTTTTCCCACGCAATCAGCACATCACCAATCCCGCGTTCCACGAAGGTGTTGGTCGCGCCGCGTGCACCGGAGTCGAGCACTTCGACATTTTTGTACAGCGCTTTAACAAACTCCTGCGCTTTAGCCTGATCGCCGCCGTTCTGATGCAGAGCGTAGCCCCAGGCCGCCAGGTAGTTCCAGCGTGCGCCACCGGAGCTTTTCGGGTTCGGCGTGATAACGGAGACGCCCGGTTTTACCAGATCGTTCCAGTCATGGATCTGTTTCGGGTTGCCTTTACGCACCAGGAAGACAATGGTCGAAGTGTAGGGTGCAGAGTTGTCGGGCAGGCGTTTGATCCAGTTTTTATCGATACGACCGCGTTCGGCAATCGCGTCGACGTCATAGGCCAGCGCCAGCGTCACCACATCGGCGTCAATACCGTTGATAACCGAAGTCGCCTGTTTGCCGGAGCCGCCGTGCGACTGGCGGATCACCACATTGTCGCCGGTCTCCTGTTTCCAGTGCGCGCTGAACGCTTTGTTGTACTGCTCGTACAGTTCACGCGTCGGATCGTAAGACACGTTCAACAGTTGAATATCTTTTGCCAGTACGCTGCTGGAAGCCAGCAGCAGCGTTAAGCCCACGCCCCATTTATTCATTGCCCGCTCTCTTCGGTTGTCAATTTTGATGACACCAGCCTGCCAGAAAGGGATCCGATGATTAAAGAATAAAAAAAGATTGGCTATAACTTTGAGGAATATATTGCGGTAAAAAAACGCCCTCAGCAGCGAGGGCGTATTGCGTATCAGTAGAGCTTTTTGGCGCAGTCCAGCCAGTCACCTTTGAACGGACGCTTCATGTTTTCAATCGCGTCGATGATGTCGTGATGCACCATTTTTTCGTTCTGGATGCCGACGCAGCGGCCGCCGTAGCCCTGCAGCAGCAGATCGATAGCGTAGGAACCCATGCGGGAGGCAAGAATGCGGTCGTAAGGCACCGGCGAACCGCCACGCTGGATGTGGCCCAGCACGGTCGCGCGGGTTTCGCGCTGCGTTTCGCTCTCAATATACTTCGCCAGCTCGTCGATATCGCAGATGTGCTCGGTGATCGCCACAATCGCATGTTTTTTACCTTTGGCGATACCAGCTTTGATCTCGGCTACCAGGTCTTCGCGGTTGAACTCCACTTCCGGCAGAACGATAAACTCACACCCGCCGGCAATGGCTGCGGCCAGGGTCAGATCGCCGCAGTAACGGCCCATCACTTCAACGATGGAGATACGCTGGTGTGAAGAGGAGGTGTCGCGCAGGCGGTCAATCGCTTCAACCACGGTTTGCAGCGCAGTGAAGTAGCCGATGGTGTAGTCGGTACCGGCAACGTCGTTATCGATGGTGCCCGGCAGACCGATGCACGGGAAGCCCATTTCGGTCAGGCGTTTGGCACCCATATAGGAACCGTCGCCGCCGATAACGACCAGCGCGTCAATGCCGCGCTTTTTCATATTTTCGATAGCCACGGCACGGATATGCTCTTCGCGGAACTCCGGGAAGCGGGCAGAGCCGAGGAAGGTACCGCCGCGGTTGATCATGTCAGACACGCTGTAGCGGTCGAGCTGGATCATCCGGTCTTCATACAGGCCCAGGTAGCCGTCGTAGATACCTGCAACTTCCAGACCTTCTGTTAATGCTGCACGGACAACGCCGCGGATGGCGGCATTCATGCCTGGCGCATCACCGCCGCTTGTCAACACACCGATTTTTTTAATCATGACTACCTCTGAACTTAGGAATGCAAAATAAAATTCTGTGGCCCGAAGCAACTCCCACGGGGAGCGAACAACAATGCTGCAAATAGTATCTCAATCCACTGCTGCTGAATTGATTCAGGTCAGGCGAAATGGGGGTATTTTATACACAACCGCACTGCCTGACCCACACTTAAAAAACGCGTTACGAAAGCCTCTGCGGGCTTATCGTCCTTGAGGAACAACTGAGCACGGATCCTGATGAATAATCACATCGGAGCCGGGGAAACGGCGCAAAATCGCCTGCTCTACCTGTTCGGCGACAAGGTGCGCCTCAACCAGCGGCAGGTGATCGTCCATTTCCAGATGTATTTGAATAAAGCGGGTCGGCCCTGACTGCCGCGTGCGAAGATCGTGAGCGCCTCTGACGCCCGGCCAGGAAGTGACAATATCAACAATTTCCTGACGCTCTCCATCGGGTAGTGCGCGATCTAGCAGCGCCTGTACCGCCTCATACCCCATACGCAACGCACTGTACAAGATATAGCCGCCGATACCCAGCGCAAACAGCGCATCCGCCCGGTGCCAGCCATACCACGCCAGCCCAAGCGCGATGAGAATAGCGCCGTTCATCATAACATCAGACTGATAATGAAGCATATCCGCGCGCACCGCCTGGCTGTGTGTTTTGCGCACAACCCAGCGCTGAAAGGTGACCAGAATCACAGTGCTGAGCAGCGCCACCAGCGTGACGGCAACGCCAATTCCCGCGGCCTGCAACGGCTCCGGCCGCGCAAGGTGCTGAATGCCGGTTAAAAAGAGAAACAGCGCGGAGCCGGAGATAAACATACTCTGCGCCAGCGCGGCTAACGACTCCGCTTTGCCGTGCCCGAACGTATGCTCCTCATCCGCCGGTTGCAGCGAATAGCGCACCACCAGCAGGTTGGTGAGCGACGCGGCGATATCCACCAGCGAATCGACCAGCGCCGCCAGAATACTGACCGAACCGGTGTGCCACCAGGCGAAAATTTTAATCACCAGCAGTAGCGACGCCATGATGGTTGCCGCCATTGCCGCCCGTGTGACCAGCCGTCCATAAGATGCTTTCATACACGCTCCTGCTTGTCGTTGGCGGAATTATAACGGATAGCAAAAGGAGCAATGGAGAAAATAGGGGCAGGAATTACAGGCAAAAAAAACCCCCACATCATGTGGGGGAAGACAGGGATGGTGTCTATGGCAAGGAAAAACAGGGGTTGTTACCTGGTACTGCTACTACTCATTACCGTCAACGGGGAGCTTTTTTGCATCTGCGCAACGTTACGCAGCTTTGCCATCCGTTGTTGGTGCTTCTGGTTTAAAACCGCTTGCTGCTCCGGCGTTAGCAGGTGGTACATCTGGTTGCGGACTTTCGCCATCTCAACCTGGCGAGCGACCTGCTCCTGCGCCATTTTTTCTGCCTGGGCGCGTACAGCGGTTTCATCAAATTTATCTGCGGTGACAAGGCTGTGCATTGTCTCCATTTCGCTAACATTAACAGGTGGCTGGTCGTGCCGCGCCTGTGTCATCAGATCCCGCATCTGCTGGCGCTGATGTTCGGTCAGATTAATACCGTCGAACATATGGCTCTGAACACTGCGCTGTGCAATCCCTTCAGTCGGATGCCAGTTATCGCCTGTTACGGCTTCAGCAGCCTGGCTAACAGCGCTTAATGTCAGCGTTGAGGCCATGACGGCAGCGGTAACGATGCGCATCATTTACTCCAGTAACCTATTTGTCTCACGAGTGAACGAAAATCAGTCTACGATTCAGGCTGCAAACATGCGTCAGGGGGTGTAAAACAACGTAAAGTCATGGATTAGCGACGCTTGATGACGTAATTTCTGCCTCGGAGGTATTTAAACAATGAATAAAATCCTTTTAGTAGATGATGACCGAGAGCTGACTTCCTTGTTAAAGGAACTTCTCGACATGGAAGGTTTTAACGTGCTCGTTGCCCATGACGGTGAACAGGCGCTCGACCTCCTTGATGACAGCATCGATTTGCTTTTGCTCGACGTGATGATGCCGAAGAAAAACGGCATTGATACCCTTAAAGAGCTTCGCCAGACACACCAGACACCGGTAATCATGCTTACAGCCCGCGGCAGCGAGCTGGATCGCGTTCTCGGCCTTGAGCTGGGCGCGGATGACTATCTTCCGAAACCCTTTAACGATCGTGAACTCGTGGCGCGTATTCGCGCGATTTTGCGCCGCTCCCACTGGAGCGAACAGCAGCAGAACAGCGACAGCGGTTCGCCGACGCTGGAGGTGGACGCGCTCAGCCTCAATCCTGGCCGCCAGGAAGCGAGCTTTGACGGCCAGTCGCTGGAGCTTACCGGCACCGAATTTACCCTGCTCTACCTGCTGGCTCAGCATTTAGGCCAGGTGGTGTCGCGTGAACACCTGAGCCAGGAAGTGCTGGGTAAACGTCTAACACCGTTCGATCGCGCCATCGACATGCATATCTCCAACCTGCGCCGCAAACTGCCGGAGCGTAAAGATGGGCATCCGTGGTTTAAAACCCTGCGCGGTCGCGGTTATCTGATGGTCTCCGCTTCATGATAGGAAGTTTGACCGCCCGCATCTTCGCCATCTTCTGGTTAACCCTGGCGCTGGTGTTGATGCTGGTATTGATGGTGCCAAAGCTGGACTCCCGCCAGATGACGGAGCTGCTCGACAGCGAGCAGCGCCAGGGTCTGATGATTGAACAGCATGTGGAAGCGGAGCTGGCTAACGACCCGCCGAACGATCTGATGTGGTGGCGCAGGCTGTTTCGCGCCATCGACAAATGGGCGCCGCCCGGTCAACGTCTGCTGCTGGTCACCAGCGAAGGGCGCGTGATCGGCGCGGAGCGTAGCGAAATGCAGATCATCCGCAACTTTATCGGCCAGGCCGATAACTCCGATCATCCGCAGAAGAAAAAGTATGGCCGCGTCGAAATGGTGGGCCCCTTCTCCATTCGCGACGGGGAAGACAACTACCAGCTCTACCTGATTCGTCCTGCCAGCAATTCGCAATCTGACTTTATCAACCTGCTGTTCGACCGCCCGCTGCTGCTGCTGATCGTTACCATGCTGATCAGTTCACCGCTGCTGCTGTGGCTGGCGTGGAGCCTGGCAAAACCGGCGCGTAAGTTGAAAAACGCGGCGGATGAGGTGGCGCAAGGCAACCTGCGTCAGCATCCGGAGCTGGAAGCCGGGCCACAGGAGTTTCTCGCCGCCGGGGCCAGTTTTAACCAGATGGTGAGCGCGCTGGAGCGCATGATGACCGCGCAGCAGCGTCTGCTGTCGGACATCTCTCACGAGCTGCGCACGCCGCTGACGCGCCTGCAACTTGGCACCGCGCTATTGCGTCGTCGTAGCGGAGAGAGCAAAGAGCTGGAGCGCATTGAAACCGAGGCGCAGCGGCTGGACAGCATGATCAACGATCTGCTGGTGATGTCGCGCAACCAGCAGAAAAACGCGCTGGTCAGCGAAACGGTCAAAGCCAATCAGCTGTGGCATGAGGTGCTGGATAACGCCGCGTTCGAAGCCGAGCAGATGGGCAAATCCCTGACGGTCACCTTCCCGCCCGGGCCGTGGCCGCTGTATGGCAACCCCAACGCGCTGGAGAGTGCGCTGGAGAATATTGTCCGCAACGCGCTGCGCTACTCCCACACCAAAATCGAAGTGAGTTTTGCGGTGGATAAAGAGGGCATCACCATCAACGTTGATGACGACGGCCCTGGCGTCAGCGCAGAAGATCGCGAGCAGATTTTCCGTCCCTTCTACCGCACCGACGAAGCGCGCGACCGCGAATCGGGCGGCACTGGCCTTGGTCTGGCGATTGTCGAAACGGCAATTCAGCAGCATCGCGGCTGGGTGAAAGCGGACGACAGCCCGTTAGGCGGTTTACGCCTAACCCTCTGGCTGCCGCTCTATAAACGCGCCTGATAATGCGCCCTCTCCTGCCGGAGGGGGCGTTTTTTTATCCGCGCAGCCGCCGGGCGTTATCCTCAACCTTGCCGCTCAGGCGCCGCTTCTGCATCGTGCGCGTCCAGCTTGCCGATAACCCTGCCGCCGCCAGCAGGCGCTGATACTGCTCATCATCAAACGGTTGATACCAGGCGATCGCCGCGGCCTCATGAACGCTAACATCGCTTACCCTTGATACCAGCTCTAAAGGCGCGTCAGCGGCGACTTTGCCTGCGGCAATCACCCGATAGAGCCAGCCCACGCGGCCGCTCGCCTGCATCTGCGTGGCCATATCCTCAATGCCGAAGTGGTAGTTGAGCTTAAAGCAGGGCGAGCGCGGCTGCGTCACCTGAATCAGCGCCTCGCCCCAGCGAAAGATATCGCCGATAAAGACATTCTGTTCCGTCAGCCCGACGGTAGAGAGGTTTTCGCCGAAGGCGGGCGCGCAGAAAAGCGCGGCCTGTTGCGGGAAGGCTTGCGCCCAGTGCGTGTAGTGTTCACGCGGATAGTGGCACAGCGCGCGATCGGCCCCGCCGTGGTAGCTTTTCTCTGCCTGCTCATCGCCGGCAAGGCCCAGTTCGGTCAGGGTCAACTCCCCCTGCACCTGCAATTTGGCGATGGCGCTCGGTCGGCTGCCCGCATAATCCCTTATCTTGCCCCTGAAAACGTTAACCTGATGGCGCATCTTCCCTCCCGGAATTCCGTTGTTGGTCGCGTTATTAGAGCACACTTTTTTCTCACCCGAAGCGGCGAAAATGAGACATTCATGCGCGTGTCTGACGCCATGCCGTGTTATCACTTACCTTGAGTTTTGAAACGCAATTTCATTAAACGAGGAGAGAGCGACGTGGCCACTACAGTTCCATTTTCCGGCGTCTGGTGCCCTTCCATCACGCCGATGGATCGTGAAGGGAATATCGATCTGGCAGGCTTAGCGCAACACATTGCCCGCCTGAACGCGGCAAAAGTCGATGTCGTGCTGCTGATGGGCAGCATCGGGGAGTTTGCCTCGTTCTCGCTGGAGGAGCGCTTGATGCTTATCCGCGAAGCGCGGGAGATGACGCCGGGCACGCTGGTAGCAAATGTCTCCTCCCCCTGCTTTTCCGATGTGGTGCGCATGGCGCAGGAAGCAAGGCGCGTTGGGTATGATGCAGTAATGGTGCTGCCACCCTATTACTACGGGCAGACCAGCGGGCAGTTATTGCACTACTTCCGCGCCATCGGGCAGGCGGTTGAGGGCAAGTGGTTCGCCTACAACTTCCCGGCGCGCACCAGCTGCGATTTAACGCCGGAACTGGTCGCCACCCTGGCCGCCGAGTTTCCTGATTTCGCCGGCATCAAAGATACGGTCGATTGCCAGTCACACACACGGAACATGATCCTCGCCACCCAGGCGGTACGCGGCGATTTCGCGGTGCTGAGCGGCTACGACGAGTACTACGTCCCGAACTTACTGGCAGGCGGCGCAGGGGTGATCTCCGGGTTGAATAACGTTATGCCAGAGCTGTTTGTGCAGGCGAGAGAAGCCTGGCGCACCGGCGATCTCGACGGGTTGAGCAAAGCGCAGCAGGAGATCGGCAAGTTTATGGCAATCTACGCCATCGGGGATGATTTCGTCACCACCATCAAAACCGTGGTGTCACGTAAATTTGGCTACTCGACGCCCGTCTCGCGCAACGTCGGCGGCACACTCAGCGACGCGCAGTGCGCCATTGTCGACCAGGTGTTTAGTATCACCTCACGAAGGTAAACCGCAGGCAATAAAAAACCCCCGACGGCGAAGCCGGACGGGGGTTGACCTCACGCAAGCGAGGGGGATCGTGCGAACTTATTTTTTAGCGGCGAAACGCGCTGCTGCTTCGTCCCAGTTCACCACGTTCCAGAACTCTTTGATGTAGTCCGGGCGGCGGTTCTGGAATTTCAGATAGTAAGCGTGTTCCCACACATCCAGACCGATGATCGGGAAGCCGGATGCGCCAGAGATAGCTTCACCCATCAGCGGGGAGTCCTGGTTTGCGGTAGAGACTACAGCCAGTTTGTCGCCTTTCAGCACCAGCCATGCCCAGCCTGAACCGAAGCGGGTTGCAGCTGCTTTTTCAAATTCAGCTTTGAAGTTGTCCACGGAACCGAAATCGCGCTCGATAGCCGCTTTCAGATCGCCCTGCAGGGTAGTGCCGACTTTCAGGCCTTTCCAGAACAGGCTGTGGTTAGCGTGGCCGCCCGCGTTGTTGCGCAGTACGGTTTTCTTGTCGGTCGGCAGCTGGTCCAGTTTGGTGATCAGCTCTTCAACCGGCAGGCTTGAGAACTCCGGCAGGTTTTCCAGCGCGGCGTTAGCGTTGTTTACGTAGGTCTGGTGATGTTTAGTGTGATGGATTTCCATCGTCTGCTTGTCGAAATGAGGCTCAAGGGCATCATACGCATACGGCAGAGCGGGCAGTGTATAGCTCATTTTCATCTCCATTTTTAGTCTGGCGGCGGATTGTTAATGCCGCGTAAGCAGTCGGATCATTATAGTTAATTACGTGATATTGAAAATGTTTATCAATGCCGTAGTTTTTATAAGGTTATAAATTTTAGTTATGTTCTTGAAATTGTGAAGCTGCTCACCCCCATCATGCCCTGATTGCCAGCGCCAGGCGCAGCGCGGCAATCGTCTCAAGGTTAAATCGTTTACTGATTTTTACACTCTGCGAGTCGGCGACCTCTGTCCCGGCCATAAAAACAAAAGGAGTGCACAATGAGTAACGCGATTACGATGGGTATTTTGTGGCATTTGATAGGCGCGGCCAGTGCTGCCTGTTTCTATGCCCCGTTCAAAAAGGTCAAACAGTGGTCATGGGAGACGATGTGGTCGATAGGCGGCCTCGTCTCCTGGATTATCCTTCCCTGGAGCATCAGCGCGCTGTTACTGCCCGATTTCTGGGCCTATTTCAGCTCGTTCAATGCCTCCACCCTGCTGCCGGTATTTCTCTTCGGCGCAATGTGGGGCGTCGGCAATATCAACTACGGTTTAACGATGCGCTATCTCGGCATGTCGATGGGCATTGGTATCGCCATCGGCATCACGCTGATTGTTGGCACCCTGATGACGCCGGTGCTCAACGGCACTTTCGCCGTGCTGATCCATACCGAAGGGGGCCGGATGACGCTGCTTGGCGTGCTGGTCGCCCTGATTGGCGTCGGCATTGTGACGCGCGCCGGGCAGTTGAAAGAGCGCAAAATGGGCATCAAAGCCGAAGAGTTCAACCTGAAAAAAGGGCTGGCGCTGGCCGTCATGTGCGGCATCTTCTCAGCCGGGATGTCCTTTGCGATGAATGCCGCCAAACCGATGCACGACGCCGCCGCGGCGCTGGGCATCGATCCGCTCTATACCGCGCTGCCAAGCTATGTGGTGATCATGGGCGGCGGCGCGCTGGTCAACCTTGGCTTCTGCATTATCCGCCTGGCAAAAGTGAAGAATTTGTCGGTCAAAGCGGACTTCTCGCTGGCAACGCCGTTGATTATCAGCAATATCCTGCTCTCCGCGCTTGGCGGGCTGATGTGGTATCTGCAATTCTTCTTCTACGCCTGGGGCCACGCCCGTATTCCGGCGCAGTATGACTACATCAGTTGGATGCTGCACATGAGTTTCTACGTGCTGTGCGGCGGCATTGTCGGGCTGGTGCTGAAGGAGTGGAAAAATGCCGGACGCCAGCCGGTCAGCGTTCTGAGCCTCGGCTGCGTGGTGATCATTATCGCGGCCAACATCGTCGGCCTCGGTATGGCGAGCTAATCAGGCAGCGGCGCGACTGCGATGACGCCACTGTCCTGGCGTCATCCCCACTTCGCGGCTAAAGACCACCGAAAAGTAGTTACTGTCCTCAAACCCGCACTGCATGGCGATTTCACCAATCATCTGCTCAGAGTGCTGGAGCAGATACTGCGCGTGGCAGATGCGCAGTTGGCGCAGATAGTGGTTGATGGTCATGCCGGTCTGGGAGCGAAACTGCTGGCGCAGGGCGCGCTCGCTGCACTGCTCCTGCTCGCAAAACTGCTCAAGCACAAAGCTGCGATTCAGGCTGCCGGAAAGGGCGGTGATCAGCTTATCCAGCAGCGCTTCGCTGTGGGTAGCGGCAAGGTTATCGGCGGCGAAGCGGTGGCGTTTTAAGATCATCACCAGCTGGGCGAAGAGCATTTCTGCCATCCCATTCGCCAGCGGATCGCTCTTATTGCTCTCATGCTCCAGCTGGGCGATCACCTGGCGGGCCTGCGTCATGCCGCTGCTGCCAATGCGCCAGTGCGGGCTCCACGCCCCGCCGCTAAAGCCTGGGATCAGCGCCGCCCAGTCCAGATTGAGCGTCAACCGCTCCGGGCAGTAGATGATGTTCTGCAACACCAGATCGTTAACCGAGGCGTAAGAGTGGCAATCCTCGGCGCGGATATAGAAGAGATCGCCGCGCGTAATGCGGTACGGGCGGTTGTTGAGCACATGCAGGCCATTGCCGCGCCACACCATCACCAGCTCATTAAACTCGTGAGTGTGTTCGGCAAACACATGTTGCGGGTAGCGATCCGCCACCGCCACCGCCTGACCGGCGCGCGGAAAAAAGTCGTCCCGACGAAGAATAAGCTGGCCTGTCACATCATCACCTCTGCGTGCACTAACCTGACATTATTAGCCAAAGCGCAGCCAAAAATCGGTGATTCTCTTCTCGTTACTGAAGCAGCGTATCGCGCCCCTGGCGGATCTCGCGCGGAGACCAGCTAAACTCGCGGCGAAACAGGGTCGAAAAGTGGTTACTGTCGCCAAATCCGCAGCGAAAAGCGATATCCGTTACGCTCTCATCGCTGTGGCGCAGCATATGGCGGGCTTTAATCAGCCGCAGGCGGTTCAGGTAGCGCTGCGGCGTCATGCCGGTGGTCTGTTTAAGCTGGCGATGCAGCGTGCGCAAGGAGAGCGTGAAGTGCTCGGCAAGCGACGCCCAGCAGACATCTTCGGCGAAGTGATCCTCCAGCCACAGCAGCAACTGGTTAAGCCGTGCGTCGCTGTTGCCCATCTCCGCCTGCTGGCTGCTACGGCGCAGCAGCACCAGCAGCTGCATAAAGAGCATCTCGCGGTTAGCAATATCGTGGGTTTCCAGCTCCGCGCCCTGCGCCTCCATCTGGCTGATAATGCCGCGCACCTGCCCCAGCGTCTGCTGGCTCACCCGCCAGTGCGACGGGTAGTGCCCCTCCTGCTCCTGCGGTAACAGCTGGTTTAACCCGGCAAGGAACTGGAAAGCGTCCGGCGAGCGGTAGAGCACGTTGGTCAGGCAGAGATTATCGGTGTGTTCATAGAGATGGCGGTCATGATCGCGCACAAAGCAGACCGTGCCGCCGCTGATGGTGTAAGGCTGACCGTTAAAGACATGAATGCCGGAGCCATGCTCAACAATTACAATTTCATGAAAATCATGATGATGCTCAGGGAAAGCCGCCTGCGGCAGCCGCGGCTCAATGGCAACCGGTGATTTACCTGGCGGAAAGAAATCGACGCTATGCAGTATGGTCATGATCGCCCCAGCAAATGAGAAACAGTCTCAAAATAGTAATTAAGGGCAGCCAACCTCACCTTTAATTTTCGACACCATTTCGCGCATAAGCTGCCCGTTTTTCAAGAAACGCCCGGAAAGATCGGGAAATGTGGCGAGAGTCACAATGGCGCAACGCCGCGTCATCACTGGAATTTGTGAACTCTCTCACGTTCATCTTTGCTTTCTTGCCAGCGCCCCTCCGCCACTGTCAGTAGCAAGAAGGTAGACCCCACGCCCCCTTTTTTAGACTGTCCGCAATGACTCTATGAAGGACCTCATCATGACTTTTCGCCACTGCGTCGCGGTTGATTTAGGTGCCTCCAGCGGACGGGTAATGCTGGCGCGTTACGATCGCCAGAGCCGGGCGCTGACGCTTCAGGAAATTCACCGCTTTGTTAACTGCTTACAGAGAGTTGATGGATTCGACTGCTGGGATATCGACCGCCTGGAAGCCGAGATCCGCAGCGGGCTGCAAAAGGTATGCGAATCCGGCGTGCAGCCTGACAGCATCGGCATTGATACCTGGGGCGTGGATTATGTGCTGATTAACCGCGCGGGTGAACGCGTCGGTCTGCCAATCGCCTACCGCGACAGCCGCACCGACGGCATTATGCAGCGCGCTTTCCAGCAGCCGGGCAAAGCTGATATCTATCGCCGCAGCGGCATCCAGTTTCTCCCCTTCAACACGCTCTATCAACTGCGCGCGCTGGTGGAACAGCAGCCGCACACCGTAGCGCAGGTGGAGCACGCTCTGCTGATCCCGGACTACTTCAGCTTCCGCCTGACCGGTCAGCGCAACTGGGAGTACACCAACGCCACCACCACGCAGCTGGTCAATATCAACACCGACAACTGGGACACGACGCTGCTCGACTGGGCCGGGGTGCCTGCAAGCTGGTTTGGCACACCGACCCATCCGGGGAATGTGATTGGTGACTGGATCTGCCCGCAGGGCAACGCCATTCCGGTGGTCGCCGTTGCCAGCCACGATACCGCCAGCGCAGTGATCGCCTCGCCGCTGGCCGATAACGATGCGGCATACCTCTCTTCCGGCACCTGGTCATTAATGGGCTTTGAGAGCAAAACGCCCTACACCAGCGACGCCGCGCTCGCCGCCAATATCACCAATGAGGGCGGTGCCGAGGGGCGCTACCGGGTGCTGAAAAACATCATGGGTTTGTGGCTGCTACAGCGGGTGCTGAAAGAGCAGAAGATCAGCGACCTGCCCGCACTTATCGCCCTCACCGAACAGATCGCGGTCTGCCGCTTCATCATTAACCCCAACGATGAGCGCTTTATCAACCCGGCGAACATGAGTGCCGAGATCCAGGCCGCCTGCCGCGACGCGGATCAGCCGGTGCCGCAGAGCGCCGCCGAGCTGGCGCGCTGCATCTTCGACAGCCTCGCCCTGCTCTATGCCGATGTGCTGAGCGAGCTGGCAACCCTGCGCGGCAAGCCCTTTACCCGCCTGCATATTGTCGGCGGCGGCTGCCAGAACCAGTTGTTAAACCAGCTTTGCGCCGACGCCTGCGGTTTGCCGGTGGTCGCCGGGCCGGTTGAAGCCTCAACGCTCGGCAATATTGGCGTACAGCTGATGACGCTCGATGAGCTGACCAACGTCGATGAGTTCCGTCAGGTGGTGGCGGCTAACCACCCCCTGCTCACCTTTACCCCCGATTCTGATAATGAAATCGCCCGCTATGTCGCGCGTTTTCAGCAAAAACGACAGACAAAGGAGCTTTGCGCATGACCACTCAACTTGAACAGGCCTGGGAGATTGCCAGAGAGCGTTTTGCCGCGGTCGGCATCGACGCCGAGGAGGCGCTGCGTCAGCTCGATCGCCTGCCGGTCTCGATGCACTGCTGGCAGGGCGACGATGTGGCCGGGTTCGAAAACCCGGAAGGCAGCCTCACCGGCGGTATTCAGGCCACCGGTAACTACCCGGGTAAAGCGCGCAACGCCGCCGAATTACGCGCCGATCTTGAGCAGGCGCTGAGCCTGATCCCCGGCCCTAAACGCCTTAATCTGCACGCGATTTATCACGAAGCCGATGCGCCCTTGGCGCGTAACGAGATCAAACCGGAGCACTTTAAAAACTGGGTTGCGTGGGCAAAAGCCAACAAACTGGGGCTCGATTTTAACCCCTCCTGCTTTTCGCACCCGCTCAGCGCGGATGGTTTTACCCTCTCCCACGCCAATGAGGAGGTGCGCCAGTTCTGGATTGATCATGTTAAAGCCAGCCGCCGCGTCTCTGCCTCCTTCGGCGAGCAGCTCGGCACGCCGTCGGTGATGAATATCTGGGTGCCGGATGGCATGAAGGATGTCACCGTCGATCGCCTGGCCCCGCGCCAGCGTCTGCTGGCGGCGCTGGATGAGGCGATGAGCGAGAAACTGAACCCGGCGCACCATATTGATGCCGTGGAGAGTAAGTTGTTCGGCATCGGTGCCGAGAGCTACACCGTCGGCTCGAATGAGTTCTATATGGGGTACGCCACCAGCCGCCAGACCGCGCTCTGCCTGGATGCGGGCCACTTCCACCCGACGGAGGTGATCTCCGACAAAATCTCCGCCGCCATGCTCTATGTGCCGCGCCTGCTGCTGCACGTCAGCCGCCCGGTGCGCTGGGACAGCGATCACGTGGTGCTGCTGGATGATGAAACCCAGGCCATTGCCAGCGAGATCATTCGCCACCAGCTGTTCGACCGCGTGCATATCGGCCTCGACTTCTTTGACGCCTCTATCAACCGTATCGCCGCGTGGGTGATTGGTACCCGCAATATGAAAAAAGCGCTGCTGCGCGCCCTGCTGGAGCCGGTTGAACAGCTGCGCCAGCTGGAAGCCGACGGGGATTACACCGCGCGCCTTGCACTGCTCGAAGAGCAGAAATCCCTGCCGTGGCAGGCGGTGTGGGAGATCTATTGCCAGCGCCACGACACCCCCGCCGGTAGCCAGTGGCTTGAGAGCGTGCGGGCGTATGAGCAAGCAGTATTACGCCAGCGCCAGTAACGCTGTGCCGGATGGCGGATTACCGAGAAACCGATTCACGTAGGCCGGATAAGCGCAGCGCCATCCGGCAACAGAACCAACAGGAACTCCATACATGCAGACCATTATTAACGCCTGGTTCGTCCAGGGGATGATCAAAGCGACGACCGACGCCTGGCTGAAGGGCTGGGACGAGCGCAACGGCGGCAACCTGACCCTGCGTCTCGACGATGCAGATATTGCGCCCTATGAAGCAGATTTCCACCCGCAGCCGCGCTACATTCCCCTCAGCCAGCCGATGCCGCTGCTCGCCAACACGCCCTTTATCGTCACCGGCTCCGGCAAATTTTTCCGCAACGTGCAGCTCGATCCAACGGCCAACCTCGGCGTGGTCAAAGTCGACAGCGACGGCGCCGGTTACCACATCCTGTGGGGGCTGACTAACGAAGCGGTACCCACCTCCGAACTGCCGGCGCACTTCTTGTCCCACTGCGAGCGCATCCAGGCGACCGGCGGCAAAGATCGGGTGATCATGCACTGCCACGCCACCAACCTTATCGCCCTGACCTACGTGCTGGAAAACAGCTCGGATCTGATTACCCGCAAGCTGTGGGAAGGGAGCACCGAGTGCCTGGTGGTCTTCCCGGACGGCGTCGGCATTCTGCCGTGGATGGTGCCGGGCACCGATGAAATCGGCCGCGCCACCGCCAACGACATGCAGAAACATTCGCTGGTGCTGTGGCCATTCCACGGCGTTTTCGGCAGCGGCCCGACGCTGGATGAAGCTTTTGGCCTGATCGACACCGCGGAAAAATCTGCCGAGGTGTTAGTCAAAGTCTATTCGATGGGCGGTATGAAACAGACCATCACCCGTGAAGAACTGATCGCACTGGGCAAACGCTTCGGCGTCAACCCGCTGCAATCGGCGTTAGATCTGTACCACTAAAAAAACGCGCCCCGCTCACGCAGACGGGGCGAACTCTGTTCACCTGCAAAAAACCACTCCCAATGATTTCGGCAACACGAAAGCGAACGGGAGTGTCATCCGTGGAGTACGAGCAATGAAAACAAAAGCAAGCTTGATCCTCACCGTTGTCATGATGGCGTTATCCGGTTCCGCCATCGCCGAAGTGAAAATCGCCCTGGTGGCGAAATCGTTAGGGAATGGTTTTTTTGAAGCCGCCAACACCGGCGCGCAGGAGGCAGCGAAAGAGTTAGGCGACGTTAAAGTGATCTACACCGGGCCGACCACCACCACCGCGGAAGCGCAGATCGAAGTGCTGAACGGCTTGATCGCCCAGGGGGTAGATGCGATCGCCATCTCCGCCAACGATCCGGACGCGGTAGTGCCGGTGCTGAAAAAAGCGATGCAGCGCGGTATCAAAGTGGTGTCGTGGGACTCCGGCGTGGCGAAAGCCGGGCGGCAGATCCACCTTAACCCTTCCAACAACGCGCTGATTGGCGAAACCAACGTCAAGCTTGCTGCCGATGCGCTGAAAGCGCTGAATGTTGAGAAGGGCGACGTTGCTATTCTGAGCGCCACGCCAACCTCCACCAACCAGAATATCTGGATTGCGGAGATGAAAAAGGTGCTGCCGAAGTACCCCTCCGTCAATCTGGTCACCGTCGCCTATGGCGACGACCTCTCCGATAAAAGCTACCGCGAAGCGGTCGGCCTGCTGAAGTCTTATCCGGATCTGAAAGTAATTGTTTCCCCCTCCTCCGTCGGCATTGTCGCCGCCGCGCAGGCGGTGAAGGATCAGGGCAAAATCGGCAAAGTCTACGTTACCGGTCTCGGCTTGCCCTCTGAAATGGCGGGTGCCATCAAATCCGGTGCGAGTAAAAGTTTTGCCATCTGGAACCCGATCGATCTCGGCTATGCCGCCACCTATTTAGCAAACGATCTGGTGAAAGGGACGGCGACGAAAACGGAAGCCAGCATGGGCCGCTTAGGGAAAGTGACGCTGGATGCCGACGGCAATGGCGCGATGGCGCAACCCTTCGTCTACGATGCCAGCAATATTGATAAGTTCTCGAAGATGTTCTGACCCTTTCCCCTCTCTGACGGGAGGGGGTAAAAACCGGAGAGTTATCATGACGGCATCCACCCCACTGCTGTCGCTTAAGGGCATCAGCAAGCGCTTTCCCGGCGTGCGCGCACTTGAGAACGTACAGCTTGATCTCTGGCCTGGCCACGTAACCGCCCTGATTGGCGAGAACGGCGCGGGCAAATCGACGCTGGTCAAAGTGATGACCGGCATTTATCAGCCCGATGAGGGCGAGATCCTCTATAAAGCGATCCCCATTTCCCTGCCGACACCCGATGCGGCGCACAGAGTGGGCATTACCGCCATTCACCAGGAGACGGTGCTGTTCGACGAGTTGTCGGTCACCGAAAATATTTTTGTTGGCCACTATCTCTATAAAGGGCTGCTGAAAAAGCTCGACTGGCCCGCCATGCATCAGCAGGCACGGGCACTCCTCGCCCGGCTGGAGGTGCAGATCGATCCGCGCGCGACGCTTAAAACCCTCAGCATTGCCCAGCGTCATATGGTGGCGATTGCCCGCGCGCTCGCCTTTGACGCGCAGGTGGTGATCCTCGACGAGCCGACCGCCGCCCTCTCGCAGCACGAGATCCTGGAGTTCTACCACATCGTTGAGCGCCTGAAGCAGGAGGGGAAAGCGATCCTCTTTATCTCGCACAAGTTCGATGAAATCTTCGAACTGGCGGATCACTACACCATTTTGCGCGACGGCGTCTTTATCGAATCTGGTGCCATTAAGGAGATTACCGAGGCGCGGATGGTGACGCTGATGGTCGGGCGCGCCATCAGCCAGAGCTGGCCGAAAATCGCCTGCAAGCCGGGCGAGGTGGTGCTGGAGGTAAACGATCTCTGCCACGCCACTGAGTTTGCCCATATCAACTTCAGCCTGCGCAAAGGGGAGATCCTCGGCTTTTATGGCCTGGTGGGTGCCGGGCGCACCGAGCTGATGCAGGCGCTCTGCGGCGTAACGCGTCCCGCTTCTGGCGACATTATCCTCAATGGCAAGGCGGTGCAGTTCCGCCAGCCGGCGGATGCGATTCAGGCCGGGATTGTCTGCGTGCCGGAAGAGCGCCAGCAGCAGGGGGCGATCACCGCCCTGTCGATTGCCCAGAACATCAGCCTGCCGCAGCTGAGCACGCTCAACGCCAACGGGGTGCTGAACGACGCCAAAGAGTGGGCGCTGGCGGAGGAGTACGCCCGCCGCTTGCAGGTTAAAGCCTTTAGCTGGAAGCAGGCGGTTGAGACGCTCTCCGGCGGCAACCAGCAGAAGGTGGTGATCGGTAAGTGGCTCGCCACCCAGCCGCAGGTGATTATTCTCGATGAGCCAACCAAAGGGATCGATATCGGCTCGAAAGCGGCGGTGCACCAGTTTATGTCCGAACTGGTGGCGCAGGGGCTGGCGGTGATTATGGTCTCCTCCGAACTGCCGGAAGTGATGGGCATGGCGGATCGGGTGATCGTCATGCATGAAGGGTTGATGGTCGCGCACTACCGGGCCAGGGAGGCGTCGGCAGAAACCATTGTCAGCGCCGCCAGCGGTGCCGGGCAGGAGGCCGCATGATGAACGCACTGCTTAAACATCGTGAAGCGCTGCTCGGCGGGGTGATTGTGCTGCTGATGCTGGCAATCGGCAGCCGCGTGCCTGCCTTTATCAGCCCCGGCAACCTGGTGGAGATGTTCAACGATACTTCCATCCTGATCATTCTCGCCCTCGGGCAGATGATGGTGCTGCTGACCAAAGGGATCGATCTGTCGATGGCGGCGAACCTGGCGCTCACCGGCATGATTGTCGCGCTGATTAACTTCCATCACCCGGATGTACCGGTGTGGGCGTTGCTGCTGCTGGCAACTGCGCTCGGGCTGGTGATGGGGATCATCAACGGCCTGCTGGTGTGGAAGCTGGGTATTCCGGCAATTGTGGTGACGCTCGGCACCATGAGCATCTACCGCGGCATTATCTTTCTCCTCTCCGGCGGCGGCTGGGTGAACGCCAACCAGATGAGCGCCGATTTCCTTGCCGTACCGCGCAGCGGGCTGTTGGGGCTACCGGTGCTGAGCTGGTGCGCCATCGCCGCGCTGCTGCTGGTCGGCTACTTCCTGCGTTACAGCCGCAGCGGACGGGCGCTCTATACCGCAGGCGGCAACGCCACGGCGGCCTGCTACACCGGCATCAACGCCGGCAAGATGCAGTTTGTCAGCTTCTGCCTCTCCGGCGCGCTGGCCGGATTCTGCGGCTATTTGTGGATCTCGCGCTTCGCCGTCGCCTATGTCGATGTCGCCAACGGCTTTGAGCTACAGGTGGTAGCCGCCTGCGTGATTGGCGGAATCAGCACCATGGGCGGCAGCGGGCGCGTGCTCGGCTGTCTGTTTGGCGCGCTGTTCCTCGGCGTTATCAACAATGCCCTGCCGGTGATTGGCGTCTCGCCCTTCTGGCAGATGGCGATCTCCGGCACAGTGATCGTGATTGCGGTGCTGCTCAACGAGCGTGGCAATAAGCGCAAAGGGCGGTTGATCCTGCGCGATGCGGCGCTGGCCCGGCAGAAACAGGCGGTGAAATCATGAGCAAAATTCTCACTTCTGAAGCGGTAAATAGCCCGGCTGCGCCGACGCCACTCTTGCGCCGTCTGCTCTGCTGGGAGGGGTTTTTACTGGCGGTGACGCTGGCGGTGTTTGTGGTGAACGCCCTCGCCTCACCCTACTTCCTTAATATCTGGAACCTGTCAGATGCCACCTTCAACTTCACCGAGAAGGCGATCATCGTGCTGCCGATGGCGATGCTGATTATCGCCAGAGAGATCGATCTCTCGGTCGCCGCCACCATCGCACTCAGCTCAACGGCGATGGGCTTTTGCGCACAGGCGGGCGTCGACACGCCGCTGCTGGTCTGCGTGGGATTGGGCGTCGGCTTGCTGTGCGGATTGTTCAACGGCTTTCTGGTGACCCGCTTTAACCTCTCGTCGATTGTTATCACCATCGGCACCATGAGCTTATACCGCGGCATCTCCTACATCCTGCTGGGCGACCAGGCACTCAACAGTTGGCCGGAGAGCTTCGCGTGGCTCGGCCAGGGATACGTCTGGGGCGCGCTGTCTTTTGAGTTTGCGCTCTTTATTGTGCTCGGGCTGCTGTTTGCCTTTCTGCTGCATAAAACCAACTTTGGCCGCCGCACTTACGCCATCGGCAATAACCCAACCGCTGCGTGGTATGCCGGGATCAATGTCAAACGCCACAACCTGATCCTCTTTGCGCTGGTGGGGTTAATGGCGGGGCTGGCGTCGGTGCTGCTCACTTCTCGCCTCGGCAGCACGCGCCCGACCATCGCGCTGGGCTGGGAGCTTTCCGTGGTGACGATGGCGGTGCTTGGCGGCGTCAATATTCTCGGCGGCTCCGGCAGCATGGTCGGCGTGATTATCGCCGCCTTTTTGATGGGGCTGGTGACCTTTGGCCTGAGCCTGCTCAACGTGCCGGGGATCGTGATGTCGATTATTGTCGGCGCGATGCTGATCGTGGTGATTTCACTGCCGATCCTCACCCGACGCCTGTTGCAGCGCAGGCGGCTGTAGTGCAGGCATGGCTTGCCGGATGGCGGCTTACGTCAAAGCGCTAGCGGGAAAAATTTTATCCGGCGACAGGGAGCATTGCCGCCGGTCAGGATTCAACCAAATCAAGGAGAAACATGATGAGCTTTATGTTGGCACTGCCGAAAATCAGCCTGCACGGCGCGGGCGCAATTGGCGATATGGTGAAACTGGTGGCGGACAAACAGTGGGGTAAGGCGCTGATTGTCACCGACGGGCAGCTGGTGAAACTCGGTCTGCTCGACAGCCTGTTTACGGCGCTAAAGGCGCACGAGATGCCCTATCAGCTGTTTGATGGCGTCTTCCCCAACCCGACCGAAGCGCTGGTGCAGGAGGGGTTTGCCGCCTATCAGCAGGCAGGCTGTGACTACCTGATCGCCTTCGGCGGCGGCAGCCCGATTGATACCGCGAAAGCGATAAAAATCCTCACCGCTAACCCCGGGCCATCGACCGCTTACTCCGGCGTTGGCAAAGTGAAACACGCCGGGGTGCCGCTGGTGGCAATCAACACCACCGCAGGAACGGCAGCGGAGATGACCAGCAACGCAGTGATTATCGACAGCGAGCGCCAGGTGAAGGAGGTGATTATTGATGCCAACCTGATCCCCGATATCGCCGTCGACGATGCCAGCGTGATGCTGGCGATCCCCGCTGCGGTCACTGCCGCAACCGGCATGGATGCCCTGACCCATGCGGTCGAAGCCTATGTCTCCGTGGGCGCGCATCCGCTAACGGATGCCAACGCGCTGGAGGCGATTCGCCTCATCAACCTGTGGCTGCCGACCGCCGTTGCCGAGGGCGATAACCTTGAGGCGCGCGAACAGATGGCTTACGGGCAGTATCTGGCCGGTATGGCCTTTAACAGCGCCGGTCTCGGGCTGGTGCACGCGCTGGCCCACCAGCCGGGCGCGACCCACAATCTGCCGCACGGCGTCTGCAACGCCATCCTGCTGCCGATCATCGAAAACTTTAACCGCCCCCATGCGGTAACGCGCTTCGCCCGCATCGCGCAGGCGATGGGCGTTGATACCCGGGAGATGAGCGAGGAGGCGGCAAGCCAGCAGGCGATTGCTGCCATTCGCGCGCTGAGCGCCAAAGTCGGTATTCCCTCAGGCTTTAGTGCGCTGGGCGTGCGCGAAGCCGATATCGAAGGGTGGCTGGATAAGGCGCTCGCCGATCCGTGTGCGCCCTGCAACCCGCGCAGCGCCAGCCGCGATGAGGTGCGCGAGCTCTATCTGGAGGCATTATGATCCGTAAAGCGTTTGTTATGCAGGTCAATCCCGATGCGCATGAGGAGTACGCGCGTCGCCATAACCCAATCTGGCCGGAGCTGGAAGCGGTGCTGAAAGAGGCGGGCGCGCACCATTACGCCATCTATCTTGATAAAGCGCGCAACCTGCTCTTCGCCACGGTAGAGATTGAATCAGAAGCGCGCTGGGAAGCGGTTGCCCGCACCGAAGTGTGTCAGCGCTGGTGGAAGCATATGCGCGACGTGATGCCTGCCAATGCCGATAACAGCCCGGTGAGCGCCGAGCTGGAAGAGGTGTTCTATCTGGCGTAAGCCGCTCCCTTCATCCCCTCAATGCACGCAGGGGATGAAGGCTCAATTCTGCTCGGCAACGAGGATCGCCTGCGTATCCGGCTCCAGCGCTTTAAAGATATGCTCGCGATCCGCCGGGTAACAGATGTAATCCCCTTCGTTTAACTCTTCAGGCGCTTCGGTCAGCCCGACCAGTGCCCGTCCCTGCGTCACAATAATGTGCTCAACGGAACCGGCGGGATGCGGATGGGAGATGCGATCCGCACCGGGCTGCGTCAGCAGCAGATAGATATCGCGCCGCGCGCCGGGCGGGCAGGTTGCCAGCAATATCGCCTGGTAGTGCGCCTGCTCGGCAACCACTTTGGTGCCTTCACCGCGGCGAATCACCTGCGTTTGTGGGTTTTGCGGCTCCAGCAGGCGGGCAAACGGAATATCCAGCGCCACGCAGAGTGCCCACAGGGTTTCGAGGCTCGGATTGCCGTTGCCCGCTTCCAGCTGCGAGAGCGTCGATTTCGCAATCCCGGCGCGGCGGGCGATCTCCGCCAGCGAGAGCCCGGTCCGCTGCCGCTCACGCGCCAGGCTTTTGGCGATAATAGCGATGGGTTGTGTCATACCGGCCTTAGTGTTCATTTAATCGAACGTTATGTTCGTCTTGAAAAACGGTCTCAGGGTGTTCATTATAATGGATACACGTTCGATATGGCTAAAAAGCGATGTTCACACAACACTTTTCTTCCCTTACACGCGACACGGTTAGAGCGATTGGGCTGGTCTGCCTGGCGGTCGGCGTTGTCGGCGTCTCCTATGGTTCGCTAGCGATGGCCTACGGCTTTCCACTCTGGGTACCGCTGATGCTCTCAACGCTGGTGCTGGCAGGCGCCTCGGAGTTTATGTTTATCGGTATTGTGGCAAGCGGCGGTAGCCCGCTGGCGGCTGCGGTCGCCGGGCTGCTGGTCAATGCGCGCCATATTCCCTTCGGCGTAACGGTGCGAGAACTGGTGGGTAAACGGGCCGCCGGGTTATTGGGCTGCCACATTATGAATGATGAGAGCGTGGTGTTCGGTCTTTCACAGTCAACCCCGGAACAGCGCAAAGCCGCCTACTGGCTCTGCGGGCTGGGCGTGGCGCTGCTGTGGCCGGTTGGCGTGCTGATCGGCGCATCGGTCGGGGCTTTTCTGCCCGCTCCGGAAACTATCGGTCTGGACGCGGTCTTCCCGGCGATTTTGCTGGCATTAGTGCTTCCGGCGCTGAAAAAGCGCACCACGCTGATACGCGCCTGCAGCGGCGCGGCGCTCTCGCTGGCGACAGTCCCCTTCTCGCCGGTGGGGTTACCGGTGCTGCTCTCACTGCTTGGTTTATTGACGAGGAAGCGATAATGGCAAGCGTTGCACTGACTCTTGGCGGTATCGCCATTCTCTCGGTAGGCACCTATCTGATGCGGCTCGGCGGCGCAAAACTGGGCGGGCGTCTGGCGCTGTCGGAACGCGCACAGGGGCTGCTTTCGGATGCAGCGACCACGCTTTTGTTTGCTGTGGCGCTGGCCGCAATGCTCTATGAAGGGGATCACTTCGCCGGGATGGCGCGGGTTTCCGGCGTGCTGTTTGCGCTCTTTCTTGCCTGGCGCAAGATGCCGCTGATTGTGGTAATCCTGTCGGCGGCGGTGGTGACAGCGCTGCTGCGTCTGGCGGGTCTGCACTAAAACGAAAAAAGCGCCCGTAGGCGCTCTTTCGACGATAGTGCTTAACTTATTTGGTCAGTTCAGCGGTCATGTGAACCTGGTTGCCGTTATACGCTTCGGTGATCTGGTAAGAGGCGCCAGCCTGTTGTGCCTGGGCCGCGATTTTCGCTTCAGCACCGCTCAGGGTGGTGTCAGTTGCGGTCACGGTTTGCGCAGCAAATGTACCGAAAGAGGAAGCGAGAGCGATAACTGCGACAAAAGTTTTGATGCTTTTCATGAGATAAACCCTTACGTTGTTTTGTTTAAGTGAGGCGCCGTGCCTCGATGAAAGTAATGATAGACCTCTACCCTCAAAACAAAAAGCGGAAGGATTTGTTAATCTTTTTCAATTTTTTTGACGATTATTTAACACCCACCAGCCGCTGCGGATGGGTATAAATTGTCGCCCTGCCCGGCTTGCAAAAACCGACCAGCGTCAGGTTACAACGCTCTGCCACTTCTACCGCCAGCGTAGTCGCCGCCGAGACGGCAAAGAGGATTTCGACGCCGCACATCGCCGACTTTTGCACCATCTCATAGCTGGCGCGGCTGGAGACCAGCACCGCGCCGGAGGCCCACGTTTCACCGGCGCGTGCCCGGTGCCCAAGCAGCTTATCCAGCGCCACATGGCGACCCACATCTTCATGCCCCCCCGCCAGCTCGCCGGAAGGCAGCAGCCATGCGGCGGCGTGGGTACAGCCGCTCAGCTGCCCGATCGGCTGCACATCAGTTAAGTGAGCGAGCGCGTTATCCAGCGCCGCTAAATCAAAAGTCTGGGTGAACGGCAGCGGCGCAATGGGCTTGCCGATATCATTGAGCTGCTCAACGCCGCAGACGCCACAGCCGGTGCGCCCGGCCAGCGCGCGGCGACGCTCTTTCAGCCCCATAAAACGGCGGCTGGAGAGGTCAATCTGCACTTCCAGCCCATTACAGGACGGCACAACCTCCATGCCGTAAATGTCGGCGGGGGTTTCAATAATCCCTTCGGATAAGGAGAAGCCGATGGCGAACTCCTCCAGATCTTTTGGCGATGCCATCATCACCACGTGGGAAATACCGTTGTAGACCAGCGCAACAGGCACCTCTTCCGCCAGCATGTCTGGCTGGGGCTGCTGCAGGTTGTCACGCTTCCAGAGCACGACTTCGCGTACGCCTGTGACTGATGTTGCATTTTTGTGCTTTTTAGTATGCAAAATGTTCACTTTGTATTAACTACCCTCGAACAAGCGTACCGACATTGTGGTATTCTCCGCGCATATCCTTCTTAAGCAGAGGGATATGCAGCAATTCTGAACCTTTGTGAAATTCACCGCAAAGAAAAAAACGATAAGAGTAATGTCAACCAGGAGTAACCCATGCAGGTCAGCAGAAGGCAGTTCTTTAAGATCTGCGCTGGCGGTATGGCAGGTACAACGGCTGCAGCACTGGGCTTTGCCCCCAACATTGCACTCGCGGAGACTCGGCAATATAAGCTGTTGCGCACCCGCGAAACCCGTAATACTTGCACATATTGTTCCGTGGGCTGCGGGCTATTGATGTATAGCCTCGGCGACGGTGCAAAAAACGCCAAAGCGTCAATTTTCCATATCGAAGGGGACCCGGACCATCCGGTAAACCGCGGCGCGCTCTGCCCGAAAGGGGCAGGTCTGGTGGATTTCATCCACTCTGAAAGCCGCCTGAAATACCCGGAATACCGTGCTCCAGGTTCCGATAAGTGGCAACGCATCACCTGGGAAGATGCCTTTGAGCGCATCGCCAAACTGATGAAAGCCGACCGCGACGCCAACTATGTTGCGCAGAACGCCGAAGGCACCACCGTGAACCGCTGGCTGAGCACCGGGATGCTGTGCGCATCCGCTTCCAGTAACGAAACCGGCTATTTAACCCAGAAATTTACCCGCGCCCTCGGCATGTTAGCCGTCGATAACCAGGCGCGTGTCTGACACGGACCAACGGTAGCAAGTCTTGCTCCAACATTTGGTCGCGGTGCGATGACCAACCACTGGGTTGATATGAAGAACGCCAATCTCATCGTGGTGATGGGAGGGAACGCGGCAGAAGCGCATCCGGTGGGATTCCGCTGGGCGATGGAAGCCAAGATCCACAATGGCGCGAAGCTGATTGTTATCGATCCACGCTTTACGCGAACCGCCTCTGTTGCGGATTTTTATACGCCGATTCGTTCCGGTACTGACATCGCTTTCCTGTCAGGCGTGTTGCTGTACCTGCTGAACAACGAAAAATATAACCGCGAATATACCGAAGCCTATACCAACGCCAGCCTGATCGTGCGTGAAGATTTTGGCTTCGAAGATGGCCTGTTCACCGGCTATGACGCGGAAACACGCAAGTACGACAAAACCACCTGGAACTACGAGCTGGATGAGAAGGGTTTCGCCAAGCGCGATAAAACGCTGACTCACCCGCGCTGCGTGTGGAACCTGCTGAAACAGCACGTTTCCCGCTATACGCCAGACGTGGTTGAAAACATCTGCGGGACGCCAAAAGCGGACTTCCTGAAGGTGTGCGAGTACATCGCGGAAACCAGCGTGCACGATAAAACCGCCTCGTTCCTCTATGCACTGGGCTGGACGCAGCACTCCGTCGGCGCGCAGAACATCCGTACCATGGCGATGATCCAGCTGCTGCTCGGCAATATGGGGATGGCAGGCGGCGGCGTGAACGCCCTGCGCGGCCACTCCAATATTCAGGGTCTGACCGACCTTGGCCTGCTGTCGCAGAGCCTGCCGGGTTATATGACGCTGCCGAGCGAGAAGCAGAAGGATCTCCAGACCTACCTGACCGTCAATACGCCGAAACCGCTGCTGGAAGGCCAGGTTAACTACTGGAGCAACTACCCGAAATTCTTCGTGTCGATGATGAAAGCTTTCTTTGGCGATAAAGCAACAGCGGAGAACAGCTGGGGCTTTGACTGGCTGCCGAAGTGGGACAAAGGCTACGACGTTCTGCAGTACTTCGAAATGATGAGCCAGGGCAAGGTCAACGGCTATCTCTGCCAGGGCTTTAACCCGGTCGCTTCGTTCCCGAACAAGAACAAGGTGGTGGCATCCCTGTCGAAACTGAAGTTCCTGGTGACCATCGATCCGCTGAATACGGAAACCTCGACTTTCTGGCAGAACCACGGCGAGTCTAACGATGTCGATCCGTCGACCATCCAGACCGAAGTGTTCCGCCTGCCGTCGACCTGCTTTGCTGAAGAGAACGGCTCCATCGTTAACTCCGGCCGCTGGTTGCAGTGGCACTGGAAAGGCGCAGACGCCCCGGGCGAAGCGCTGAACGACGGTGAGATCCTGGCCGGTATCTTCTTACGTCTGCGTAAGATGTATGCCGCAGAGGGTGGCGCGAATCCGGAACAGGTTCTGAACATGACCTGGAACTACTCGACGCCGGAGAATCCGTCAGCAGAAGAAGTGGCGATGGAGAGCAACGGCAAAGCGCTGGTCGATATTATCGATCCGGTAAGCGGCGACGTGCTGGCGAAGAAAGGCAACCAGCTTGGTAGCTTTGCGCACCTGCGCGATGACGGCACCACCTCAAGCGGCTGCTGGATTTTCGCCGGGAGCTGGACGCCGGACGGCAACCAGATGGCGCGCCGTGATAACGCCGATCCGTCGGGCCTTGGCAATACGCTGGGCTGGGCATGGGCGTGGCCGCTCAACCGCCGTATTCTCTATAACCGTGCCTCCGCTGACCCGCAGGGTAACCCGTGGGATCCGAAGCGCAAGCTGCTCAGCTATGCCAACGGCAAGTGGGTGGGTGCAGATATTCCGGACTACAGCACCGCCGCACCTGGCAGTGAAGTCGGGCCGTTTATCATGCAGCCGGAAGGGATGGGTCGCCTCTTCGCTCTCGATAAGATGATGGAAGGGCCGTTCCCGGAACACTACGAGCCGTTTGAAACGCCGCTGGGCACCAACCCGCTGCACCCGAATGTCGTCTCGAACCCTGCCGCGCGCGTCTTTAAAGACGATCTCGCTGCGATGGGTAAAGCCGATAAGTTCCCGTATGTTGGGACCACTTACCGCCTGACCGAGCACTTCCACTACTGGACTAAACACGCGCTGTTGAACTCCATCGCGCAGCCGGAACAATTTGTGGAGATTGGCGAGAAACTGGCGGGCAAGCTGGGCATTACGCAGGGCGATACTGTGCGCGTCTCCTCCAACCGTGGCTATATCAAAGCCAAAGCGGTGGTGACCAAACGTATTCGTACCCTGAAAGTGGACGGCAAAGATATCGACACGATTGGTATTCCGATTCACTGGGGTTACGAAGGCGTGGCGAAGAAAGGTTTTATCGCTAACACGCTGACGCCGTTTGTCGGTGATGCGAATACCCAAACGCCGGAGTTCAAGGCGTTCCTGGTGAATGTGGAAAAGGTGTAACGGAGACGACTTATGGCTTATCAATCGCAAGACATCATCCGTCGTTCCGCGACTAACGGTTTCACTCCCGCGCCTCAGGCGCGGGATCACCAGCAGGAAGTGGCGAAGCTTATCGACGTCACCACCTGTATCGGCTGTAAAGCCTGTCAGGTGGCCTGTTCCGAATGGAACGACCTGCGTGATGAGGTGGGGCATAACGTCGGGGTGTATGACAACCCGGCGGATCTGACCGCCAAATCATGGACGGTGATGCGTTTCTCGGAAGTGGAGCAGAACGACAAACTGGAGTGGCTGATTCGTAAAGATGGCTGCATGCACTGTGCCGATCCCGGCTGTCTGAAAGCATGTCCGTCAGAAGGGGCTATCATTCAGTATGCTAACGGCATTGTCGACTTCCAGTCTGAGCAGTGCATTGGCTGCGGTTACTGCATCGCGGGCTGCCCGTTCGATGTGCCGCGCCTGAACCCGGAAGACAACCGCGTCTACAAATGTACGCTGTGCGTTGACCGTGTGACGGTAGGCCAGGAACCAGCCTGTGTGAAAACCTGCCCGACCGGCGCTATCCACTTTGGCTCCAAAGAGGATATGAAAAACCTCGCCGGCGAGCGCGTGGCAGAGCTGAAAACCCGTGGTTACGATAACGCAGGTCTGTACGATCCGGCCGGTGTTGGCGGCACGCACGTGATGTATGTGCTGCACCATGCCAATAACCCGAATCTGTATCACGGCCTGCCGGAGAACCCGGAAATCAGCGCAACCGTGAAGTTCTGGAAAGGGATCTGGAAACCACTTGCGGCGGTCGGCTTTGCTGCCACCTTCGCGGCCAGCATCTTCCACTATGTCGGTGTCGGTCCGAACCGCGCAGAAGAGGAAGAGGACAACCTGCATGAAGAGAAAGACGAGGTGCGCAAATGAGAAAACGTGACACCATCGTGCGCTATTCGGCACCCGAGCGCATCAACCACTGGATCACCGCCTTCTGCTTCGTGCTGGCGTCGGTGAGCGGGCTGGGGTTTTTCTTCCCCTCCTTCAACTGGTTGATGAACATTTTGGGCACGCCGCAGCTGGCGCGTATTCTTCATCCGTTTGTCGGCGTGGTGATGTTTGCTTCGTTTATAATCATGTTTTTCCGCTATTGGCACCATAACCTCATCAATAGGGATGATATCTTTTGGGCGAAGAATATTCGTAAGATCGTCGTCAATGAGGAAGTGGGTGACACCGGGCGCTATAATTTCGGTCAGAAGTGTGTGTTCTGGGCGGCGATTATCTTCCTGGTGTTGCTACTGGCAAGCGGCGTGGTTATCTGGCGCCCTTACTTTGCACCCGCGTTTCCCATCCCGGTGATCCGCTTAGCGCTGATGGTGCATTCATTTGCAGCAGTCGCGTTAATTGTGGTTATCATGGTGCACATTTATGCCGCCTTGTGGGTTAAAGGCACCATAACCGCAATGGTGGAAGGCTGGGTTACCAGCACCTGGGCGAAGAAACATCACCCGCGCTGGTACCGGGAAGTTCGCAGCAAGACAACGGAAAAACCAACTGAATGAGTATTCGCATAATCCCGCAAGATGAGCTGGAGAAGAGCGAGAAACGCACGGCGGAAGTAATTCCGCCGTTGTTATTCCCCAGACTTAAAAACCTCTATAACCGCCGTGCGGAACGTCTGCGCACGCTGGCAGAGAGTAATCCGCTGGGTGATTATCTGCGTTTTGCCGCGCTTATCGCCCATGCCCAGGAGGTGGTGCTGTATGACCACCCGTTACAACTCGATCTGACGGCGCGTCTTAAAGAAGCTGCCGCGCAGGGCAAGCCGCCGCTTGATATTCATGTTCTGCCGCGCGATACGCACTGGCATAAGCTGCTGCATTCGCTGATCGCCGAGCTGAAGCCGGAGATGAGCGGCCCGGCGCTGGCGGTGATCGAGAATCTGGAAAAAGCCTCTGCGCAGGAGCTGGAAGCGATGGCCAGCGCGCTCTTTGCCGCCGACTTCGCCTCCGTCAGCAGCGATAAAGCGCCCTTTATCTGGGCCGCACTGTCGCTCTACTGGGCGCAGATGGCCAGCCTGATTCCGGGGAAAGCCCGCGCGGAATATGGCGAGCAGCGCCAGTTCTGCCCGGTATGCGGATCGATGCCGGTTTCCAGTACGGTGCACATCGGCAGCAGCCAGGGGCTGCGCTACCTGCACTGCAACCTGTGCGAAACCGAGTGGCACGTGGTGCGCGTCAAGTGCAGCAACTGCGAGCAAACCCGCGATCTGCACTACTGGTCGCTGGATAACGAGCAGGCGGCAATCAAAGCGGAAAGCTGCGGCGACTGCGGCACTTACCTGAAGATCCTTTATCAGGAAAAAGACCAGAATGTCGAAGCGGTGGCCGACGATCTTGCATCGCTGATCCTCGATGCCCGCATGGAGCAGGAAGGGTTTGCCCGTAGCTCCATCAACCCGTTCTTATTCCCCGGCGAAGGGGAGTAAAATCAGCAGGTCGCGGTAAGTTTTTGCCCGGCCTGTTACTGATATGGGGTGACACACTCACTCCCCTCCTTTTTCAAGTTTATTAGCGCTTTCCCCCTTCTAATAAGTCTTAAGTCTCCCTTCTGATGCATTCCTGAAAGAAAAAAACGTTCTTTCGAGCTGGGTTCCACTTTTCATTTTCAGCCCAAAAACCCCGTTTCCATTTCGCAAAAACCAGGCTATAAAACCTGGGTATTTATACAGACAAAGGAATGCGAAATGGCACTGGAACAGGGTATTAGCCAACTGGTAAGCGACTTTATTGCTGCAGGACGGCCTTCCGCCGGCGAGCAGAGTATTGATGACCGGCGCGCGGGGTATCTCGCCAGCACGACGCTGGCAGGCGAGACGGAAACCCGTGTTGAGGTGAGTGAGTTAACGCTTGAGGGCATTCGCTTTCGCTGCTTCTCGCCACAAAATGCCGATGATAATTTACCCGCGCTTATCTACTACCACGGTGGCTGTTTTGTTAGCGGTGGCTTTGATACCCATGATAAACAGTTGCGCCAGCTCGCCTTTTACAGCGGCTGCCGGGTTATCGCCGTGCAGTACCGCCTTGCACCAGAACACCGCTGGCCAGCGGCACATGATGATGCGCTGAGGGGCGCTGAACTTGTCCGGGAAAACGCGCAGCAGCTTGGCATCGATCCTCAGCGCCTCACGCTGGCGGGCGATAGCGCAGGCGGGCATCTGGCGCTGGTCACGGCATTGCGCTTAAAAGCCGCAGGCGAGTGGCAGCCTGCTCAGCTGATCCTCATCTACCCGATGCTTGATGCAACCGCCTGGTTCGACAGCTATACCCTTAACGGCGCAGATTATTTGATCACCCGCGAGGCACTGCTCTCCGGCTACACGCACTATCTTGGCGAGACCGACCGTCTGCTGCCGGATGTCAGCCCGCTGTGGCGGGATGATTTCAACGGCCTGCCGCCAACGCATATTGTGACAGCGGAGTTTGACCCGCTGTGCGATGAAGGAGAGTCACTCTATCAGCGAATGACCGAACAGGGCGTGGCCTGCTCCTGTTCACGTTATCTCGGTGTGATACACGGTTTCTTCCAGCTTGCCGGCATCAGCCGCACGGCAGTGGATGTAATCCACGATGTGGCGTCGCGCATCGCCAGGGTGTAACTGGCTATACGGGAAAGCGCGCCTTTCGCGCGCGCCATCGGCAGGCCCAGCGCCTACTCCTCTTCGTTGCCGCCCTCTTCGAACGAGCCAAACGGTTTTGCGGGCAGAACGATATAGATGCCTTCGAAAATCGCGCCCTGCTTATCATCGCCAAACAGCTCTACCTGCATCTGCACGCGCGCTTTTTTCCCGCGTGCCAGGCGGTCGAGATCGCCGCTTAACGAGCCGAGATCGGCAATGGCGCTCGGTTTACCGCTGATGGGCGAGCTATAGCGGATATGGGCGTCGGCGAGAATAATTGTGCCGCCGAGATGGCGTTCGCGCAGCATCAGCCAGATAAGACCCCAGCCGGTGAGCGTCGCCAGCGAGAAAAGGCTGCCGGCAAACAGCGTGTGGTGCGGGTTTTGATTGCCGATCTCCGGCATGGTGGTAATAAATTTCTGCCCGGTGTACTGCTGGATGCGCACGCCCATCTTTTCGCTGAGCGGAATATGCTGATACCAGGCTTGTTGTAGCTGACCGCACCAGTCGCCGCGATGAAGAATATCATCCAGCGAGGCGATGGGTTTGATCATCAGAAAATGGCGGATGGGGGTGGTTTGCGGCGCGGTGATTTCGCCTTCGTTGATAAACCCAAGCTTGGCGAAAAAGGGTACCGCATCTTCGCGGGCGCTACAGGTGACGCGCTTAACGCCCTCCTGGCGGGCGACGGATTCCAGGGTCATCGCCATCAGCGTGCCGAGGCCTTTATCCTGTACGGAGGGGTGCACCGCCATAAAGCGAATCGAGCCTTCGTTATCGGCATTGATATAGAGCCGACCGGACGCGACGATATTACCCTCTTCATCAACCACCATCTGGTGATGCGCCATGGCGTCCCAGGCGTCGCGCTCGGAGCCCTGCGGCTGGTGCAACGGCTTGCGTAACATTTCCCAGCGGAACTGGTAGTAACGTTCTAACTCTTCTTCAGTTTGCGGTACGCGAAGATGGTACATAGCTGCATTCTCTCTTGTGACCCGGGGCCGCGCCGCGAGCTGGCTCATATCTGTAGCCAGAATGTGACGGGACCGTCATTGACCAGCGACACCTGCATATCGGCAGCGAAGCGCCCGGTTTGCGTGGCGATCTGCTGACCGCAGTGTGCAACAAAGTAGTTATAGAGCGCCTCGGCTTTTTCCGGCGCGGCGCCGCGCGAAAAGCCCGGACGCATGCCGCGTTCCGTATCGGCTGCCAGCGTAAACTGCGATACCACCAGCACGCTGCCGCCGGCTTGCTGGACGTTAAGGTTCATTTTCCCGTCGGCATCGCTAAAGATGCGGTATCCCAGCACTCTTTCACACAGGCGGTTTGCTTTCTGCTCGTCGTCTTCCCTCTCGACGCCCAGTAATACCAGAAGACCCGGGCCAATTTCACCCGTCACCTCTCCCGCCACGCTAACGCTCGCGCGGGAAACGCGTTGAATTAATGCAATCATGGTTGGTCTGCTTCTTCTCGTTGTGCTGCTTTTTTAAGTTCGCGGTATTCCCCGAGAGTGACAGTAATTTCAGCCCCAAGCAAGACGATACACCAGGTCCAGTAGACCCAGAGAAACATGATAGGGATAACGGCCAGCACGCCATAAATCAGCTGGTAGGAGGGGAACATAGTGATATATAAGCCAAAACCTTTCTTGCCCAACTCAAACAGCACTGCCGCAACAAACGCGCCCAGCACCGCATCGCGGTTTGGTACGCGCGTGGTCGGAACAATGCTGTAGAGCAGCCAGAACGAGAGCCAGGAGAGGATCAGCGGAAAAATACGCAGCACATCATCAATCACGCTATTAAGCTCACTCGCCCAGCGCAGCGACAGCAGATAGGAGCTGATTGCCAGACTTGCCCCGGCCAGCAACGGGCCAAGGGTCAGGATCATCCAGTAGACGGCAAATGAGTAGACATGCGGGCGCACGCGGGTGCTGCGCCAGATGGTATTCAGCGCGCTGTCGATGGAGTACATCAGTAAGAGCGAAGTGACCACCAGCCCGCAGGCCCCTACCGCGGTCATCTTCGTCGAGTTAGCGACGAACTGCTCAATGTAGTTCTGGATAACGTCGCCGGTTGTGGGAATGAAATTGGCAAAAATAAAGTGACGCAGCTGGATGCTGATGTCGGAAAACATCGGGAAAACGGCGAACAGCGCGAAGATCACCGCAATCAGCGGCACCAGCGAAAGCAGTGAGACGTAGGCGAGATTCCCCGCCAGCGTCGTCATATTGTCATCATTGATATGTCGCCACAGCAGTTTTGACCAGGCCTGCAGCGACTGCGCACTCCTCTTCGCGCGCTGTTTTACGGCTTCTTTCATAGCAGCTTTGAAAAATAGTCCGGAATGGTGGCCTTGTTAGCGACCAGGATCGACGTAATTCCTACGCGTTCAGCGCCAGCGATATTTTCAGCATTGTCGTCGAAAAAGACGGCATCTTCGGCAGAAAAACCTTCTAGCGTCAGAACCTGCTGATAAATTCTGGATTCGGGTTTACGCATGCCCATCTCTTGCGAGAGATAGATATGATCGGCGGCGGCGCGGATCTCCGGATACTGCTCCGGCCAAAAGGTCGTATGCAGACGGTTGGTGTTGGACAGCACCACCACACGATCTCCTTTCGCGCGCAGTTTGTGCATGATATCGATAACGTCCGGGCGTAGCGCGACGAATACCGCCTGCCAGCCGGTGGAGAATTGCTCATAACTTAACGGCAGCGCCATCTCTTCACACAGGGCTTTGGCGAACTCCTCATCGCTGATCTCCCCGCGTTCATGACGGTGGAAGGCCTCCCCCATGACAAAGTTCTGCTTCAGGGTTGCCAGTGGTACGCGGCTGAAATCGCTCCAGGCTCCGAGCACCCGGTTGAAGTCGATATCGACAATCACATTACCTAAATCAAAGATATAGAGCATTTGCCTCTCCTTGCCTGCCATGGAGAGTTAACTGTAGCGGGAAAGTTTCCGCTTGAATAGCGGGCCCTTTCACGCCCGCGATCGCGGGATAAAAAAAAGCCGCTGATAATCAGCGGCTTTTGATGGGGTAAAAGAGGGGAATTACTCTTCTTTTGCACCGCGCATGGCGCGTTTACGGTCGTTCTCAGTCAGATGACGTTTACGGATACGAATGGACTGAGGAGTTACCTCTACCAGTTCGTCGTCATCGATGAACTCGAGCGCCTGCTCCAGGGTCATCTTGATCGGCGGAACCAGAACCGTCGCTTCGTCCGTACCGGACGCACGCATGTTGGTCAGTTTCTTACCGGTCAGGCAGTTTACCGTCAGGTCGTTAGAGCGGCTGTGAATACCGATGATCTGGCCTTCATACACTTCCGCACCGTGACCGAGGAACAGCTTACCGCGATCCTGCAGACCGAACAGCGCAAACGCAACCGCTTTACCCTGACCGTTGGAGATCAGCACGCCGTTGTTACGCTGGCCCACTTCGCCCGGACGAATATCGTCGTAGTGGCTGAAGGTGGAGTACAGCAGACCGGTACCGGAGGTCATGGTCATGAACTCTGAACGGAAGCCGATCAGACCGCGGCTTGGGATCACGTAGTCGAGACGTACGCGGCCTTTGCCGTCCGGATTCATGTTTTTCAGATCGCCTTTACGCTCGCCCAGTGCCTGCATGACAGAACCCTGGTGCTGCTCTTCAACGTCCAGCGTTACGTTCTCGAACGGCTCTTGTTTGCGGCCGTCGATTTCGCGGAAGATTACTTTCGGACGGGAAACCGCCATTTCGAAACCTTCACGACGCATGTTCTCGATCAGAACAGAGAGGTGCAGCTCACCACGACCAGAAACACGGAACGCATCCGCATCCTGAGTCTCTTCAACGCGCAGCGCAACGTTGTGCACCAGCTCTTTGTTCAGGCGGTCAAGGATCTGACGAGAGGTAACGTATTTACCCTCTTTGCCACAGAACGGAGAGGTGTTGACGTTGAAGAACATGGTGACGGTCGGCTCATCAACGGAGAGTGCCGGCAGCGCTTCAACACTCTGCGGATCGCAGATGGTGTCGGAGATGTTCAGCTCGCCCAGACCGGTGATTGCAATGATGTCGCCTGCTTCAGCCACGTCACTCTCAATACGCTCCAGCCCCAGGTGAGTCAGCACTTTGCCAACTTTACCGTTACGGGTTTTGCCTTCGCTATCGATGATAGTGACCTGCTGGTTCGGCTTCACTTTACCGCGCTTGATACGGCCGATGCCGATTACGCCAACGTAGTTGTTGTAATCGAGCTGGGAAACCTGCATCTGCAGCGTGCCGTCGAGATCGACGTTCGGTGCCGGTACATGTTCAACAATCGCCTGGTACAGCGGGGTCATGTCTTCAGCCATGTTTTCGTGGTCCAGACCCGCGATACCGTTCAGCGCAGAAGCGTAAACGATCGGGAAGTCCAGCTGTTCGTCGGTCGCGTCAAGGTTAACAAACAGGTCGAAGACCTGATCAACAACCCAGTCCGGACGCGCGCCAGGACGGTCAACTTTGTTGATTACCACGATAGGTTTCAGACCATGGGCAAATGCTTTTTTGGTCACGAAGCGCGTTTGCGGCATCGGGCCGTCAAATGCGTCAACCACCAGCAGCACGGAATCGACCATGGACATTACACGCTCAACTTCACCACCGAAGTCGGCGTGCCCTGGGGTATCAACGATGTTGATACGATAATCATTCCATTTGATAGCGGTGTTTTTAGCGAGGATGGTAATCCCACGCTCTTTCTCCAAATCGTTGGAGTCCATCACACGCTCTTGAGTTTCAGCACGTTCGTCGAACGTACCGGATTGCTGCAGCAGCTTGTCAACCAGGGTCGTTTTACCATGGTCAACGTGAGCAATGATGGCGATGTTACGCAGATTTTCGATCACAACTTTGCCTCAGGCATTAGAAATAGCGCGTTATTGTACACGTATTAATCGAAGGACTAAACAGGATCACAAACATACCCTGCAAACAAGTATTGCAGAGTTGCTTTGTGATCGCTTTCACGGAGCGTTAAAAGGGGCAAATAACGAAAATTGCACCAATATGGTGCCCTATGTTTCCATAAAAGCACTATATTGGTGCAAGGTAACCATCATGGTGCAGCCCTTTTGCACTATGCCGAGCATGATAACGCCTTTTTAGGGTGATTTAAAAGTTGGCATAGATTTCGCTTATCCATTGTACGGCAACTACGCCAGATTTACGTAGTAATTAGAAGACCTCGTTACCACGACGACAATGACAATCCCGGGAGAGTTTAAGTATGTCCGCTGAACACGTTTTGACGATGCTGAATGAGCACGAAGTGAAGTTTGTCGATCTGCGCTTCACAGATACCAAAGGTAAAGAACAGCACGTCACGATCCCAGCCCATCAGGTAAACGCTGACTTCTTCGAAGAAGGCAAAATGTTTGATGGTTCTTCGATTGGTGGCTGGAAAGGCATCAACGAATCCGACATGGTGCTGATGCCGGACGCCACTACCGCTGTCATTGACCCGTTCTACGAAGAGTCTACGCTGATTATTCGCTGCGATATCCTCGAGCCAGGCACCATGCAGGGCTACGATCGCGACCCGCGCTCCATCGCCAAACGCGCTGAAGAGTACCTGCGCTCAACCGGTCTGGCAGACACCGTGCTGTTCGGGCCAGAGCCGGAGTTCTTCCTGTTTGACGACGTGCGTTTCGGCAGCTCCATCTCCGGTTCCAGCGTTGCTATCGACGATATCGAAGGCGCATGGAACACCACCACCAAATATGAAGGTGGTAACAAAGGTCACCGTCCGGCTGTGAAAGGCGGTTACTTCCCGGTTCCGCCGGTAGACTCCTCTCAGGATCTGCGTTCCACCATGTGTCTGGTGATGGAAGAGATGGGCCTGGTTGTGGAAGCGCATCACCACGAAGTGGCGACTGCGGGTCAGAACGAAGTGGCAACCCGCTTCAACACCATGACCAAAAAAGCGGACGAAATTCAGATTTACAAATATGTGGTACATAACGTTGCGCACCGCTTCGGTAAAACCGCGACCTTTATGCCGAAACCGATGTTCGGTGATAACGGTTCCGGTATGCACTGCCACATGTCTCTCTCCAAGAACGGCACCAACCTGTTCTCTGGCGACAAATACGCTGGCCTGTCTGAAATGGCGCTGTACTACATCGGTGGCGTAATCAAACACGCTAAAGCGATCAACGCCCTCTCTAACCCGACTACTAACTCCTACAAGCGTCTGGTCCCGGGTTACGAAGCACCGGTTATGCTGGCCTACTCTGCGCGTAACCGCTCAGCCTCTATCCGTATTCCGGTTGTTGCGTCTCCGAAAGCGCGTCGTATCGAAGTGCGCTTCCCGGATCCGGCTGCGAACCCGTACCTGTGCTTTGCCGCGCTGCTGATGGCAGGTCTGGATGGTATTAAGAACAAAATCCACCCGGGCGAAGCAATGGACAAAAACCTGTACGATCTGCCGCCGGAAGAGGCGAAAGAGATCCCGCAGGTTGCAGGCTCCCTGGAAGAAGCGCTTAACGCGCTGGACGCTGACCGCGAGTTCCTGACCGCCGGCGGCGTATTCACCGACGACGCTATCGATGCTTACATCGCGCTGCGCATTGAAGAGAACGACCGCGTTCGCATGACGCCGCACCCGGTAGAGTTCGAACTCTATTACAGCGTTTAATTACGTTATTAATACTCGGCCGATTTCTCGTCGCAGGCAGCTGACGGCGAGAAATCAGCCAGAGAATTTTTAGTTGCCGTGGAAACTTTGGCCCATCACACGATGGGCTTTTTTCGCCGACAACAACCTGATCTCACGCGCTTTTTCTTTCTATAACGCTATACTGCACAAAATTGGTGCATATCTCCGGGAGACTGCTACATGGCAAGCGGCGCGCTGCCCGATGCTGGGCAGATCCTCAACTCTTTGATCAACAGCATCCTGCTGGTTGATGACGACCTGGCGGTACATTACGCCAACCCCGCAGCACAACAGCTGCTGGCGCAAAGCTCGCGCAAACTGTTCGGCACCCCGCTGCCGGAACTGCTGAGCTACTTCTCCCTTAATATCGACCTGATGCGTGAAAGTTTGCATGCAGGCCAGGGCTTTACCGATAACGAAGTGACGCTGGTCATCGACGGGCGCTCGCATATTCTCTCCCTGACGGCGCAACGCCTGCCGGACGGGCTGGTGCTGCTGGAAATGGCGCCGATGGATAACCAGCGCCGTTTAAGCCAGGAGCAGCTTCAGCATGCTCAACAGGTGGCGGCACGCGATCTGGTGCGCGGCCTGGCGCATGAGATTAAAAACCCGCTTGGCGGCCTGCGCGGCGCGGCACAGCTTTTGAGTAAAGCGCTGCCCGACCCGTCGCTGCTGGAATATACCAAAGTGATCATTGAGCAGGCCGACCGCCTGCGCAATCTGGTCGATCGCCTGTTAGGGCCGCAGCAGCCGGGTATGCACGTTACCGAAAGCATCCATAAAGTGGCCGAACGCGTGGTGAATCTGGTGTCGATGGAGCTGCCAGCTAACGTCACGTTAATTCGCGATTACGATCCCAGTTTGCCGGAGCTGGCGCACGATCCTGACCAGATAGAGCAAGTTTTACTCAATATCGTGCGCAATGCGCTTCAGGCATTAGGACCGGAGGGCGGCGAAATTATTCTGCGCACCCGCACCGCGTTCCAGTTAACGCTGCACGGCGTGCGTTATCGCCTGGTAGCAAGAATCGATGTGCAGGATAACGGCCCGGGTATACCGCAGCATCTGCAGGATACGCTGTTTTACCCGATGGTCAGCGGCCGCGAAGGCGGCACCGGGCTTGGCTTATCGATTGCACGCAGCCTGATTGATCAACACTCAGGCAAAATTGAATTTACCAGTTGGCCAGGCCATACCGAGTTCTCGGTATTCCTGCCTATTCGGAAGTAGAGGTGTTTATGCAACGAGGGATAGTCTGGATCGTGGATGACGATAGCTCCATCCGTTGGGTGCTTGAACGCGCGCTCACCGGGGCAGGCTTGAGTTGTACAACGTTTGAAAGTGCCAATGAAGTGCTTGATGCGCTGACCACCAAAACGCCGGATGTTCTGCTTTCGGATATTCGTATGCCCGGAATGGACGGGCTGGCACTGTTAAAACAGATTAAGCAGCGCCATCCGATGCTTCCGGTCATCATTATGACTGCCCACTCGGATCTGGATGCAGCGGTAAGCGCTTATCAGCAGGGAGCATTCGACTACCTGCCTAAACCGTTCGATATTGATGAAGCGGTGGCGCTGGTTGAGCGCGCTATCAGTCACTACCAGGAGCAGCAGCAGCCGCGCAATGTGCAGGCTCTCGGCCCGACCACCGATATCATCGGCGAAGCGCCAGCGATGCAGGATGTGTTTCGCATTATTGGTCGTCTGTCGCGCTCATCGATCAGCGTATTGATTAACGGCGAGTCCGGCACCGGGAAAGAGCTGGTTGCCCATGCGCTGCATCGCCACAGCCCGCGCGTCAAAGCGCCGTTTATCGCGCTCAATATGGCGGCGATCCCGAAAGATTTGATTGAATCGGAGCTGTTTGGCCACGAGAAAGGGGCTTTTACCGGCGCTAACACCATTCGTCAGGGGCGTTTTGAGCAGGCCGACGGCGGCACGCTGTTTCTTGATGAGATTGGCGATATGCCGCTCGATGTGCAGACGCGTTTGCTGCGCGTGCTCGCCGATGGGCAGTTTTACCGCGTGGGCGGCTATGCGCCGGTGAAAGTCGATGTGCGTATTATTGCGGCGACGCACCAGAACCTGGAGCTGCGCGTGCAGGAGGGGAAATTCAGGGAGGATCTGTTCCACCGCCTGAATGTTATCCGCGTGCATCTGCCGCCGCTGCGCGAACGCCGGGAAGATATTCCGCGTCTGGCGCGCCACTTCTTACAGGACGCGGCCCGTGAACTGGGCGTGGAAGCGAAGCTGCTGCATCCGGAAACCGAAGCGGCATTGACCCGTCTGGCATGGCCGGGCAACGTGCGCCAGCTGGAGAACACCTGCCGCTGGTTAACGGTGATGGCGGCAGGCCAGGAAGTGCTGATTCAGGATCTGCCCAGTGAACTGTTTGAAGCTACCGCGCCGGAAAGCCCGTCGCAGAGTTTGCCGGACAGCTGGGCGACGCTGCTCGCGCAGTGGGCCGATCGCGCGCTGCGTTCCGGTCATCAAAATCTGCTCTCTGAAGCGCAACCGGAGATGGAGCGCACCCTGCTGACCACCGCGCTGCGCCACACTCAGGGGCATAAGCAGGAAGCGGCACGCCTGCTCGGCTGGGGGCGTAATACCCTTACGCGTAAGTTAAAAGAGCTGGGCATGGAGTAAACGTAAAGCGCGATCCGCCCGCGAAAAGTGCTGCTATTTTGTGCTTTACTGTTCGTCGCAGTGCAGTATGATCTTGCGCGTTCAGGGGGGGTTATCATGCTGGAATCGTTCATTCATCTGGTTACGGCTGGCGCCTCTGCCAGCCATACGCCACAAACGGCTGTCGCAGCGCTGCTATGTGCAACGCTGGTCGGGCTGTTTAGCTAACGGTTTAACAGGCCTGGTGCTTTTGCAGGCCTGTTAAATCACCCGCGAGAACTGCTGTAGCCGCGCTTTCTGGCGCAGATAGACATCGAAGCACATGCAGATGTTGCGAATCAACAGACGCCCTTTCGCCGTTACCTGAAGCCCCTGCTCATCCCTCTCCACCAGCCCATCTTTGATCAATGGCGCAAGCAGTTGCAGATCTTCAGCAAAGTAGTCCTGGAAATCGAGATCCCACGCGCGCTCAATATCGCTGAATGAGAGACGGAAATTGCAGATAAGCCCTTTGATCACATCCCGGCGAATACAGTCATCGCGGGTCAGCGCAATGCCGCGCCACAGCGCATTTCCCTGCCCATCAACCTGCTGATAGTAGTGTTTGAGCTCTTTCTGGTTTTGCGCATAGCTGTCGCCAATCATGCTGATGGCAGAGACGCCAAGGCCCAGCAGATCGCTGTCGCCCTGAGTGGTGTAACCCTGGAAGTTGCGGTGCAGCACGCCGTTGCGCTGGGCAATCGCCAGCTCATCATCGGGGCGGGCAAAGTGATCCATGCCGATAAACTGATACCCGGATGCGGTCAGCGAGGAGATGGTCTGCTGCAGGATATCGAGCTTCTGCTGCGCCGAAGGCAGATCCGCGTCTTTGATTTTACGCTGGGCGGCAAAGAGCGTCGGCAGATGTGCATAGTTGAAGACGCTTAAGCGATCGGGGCTGAGTTCGGCAACGCGTTGCAGCGTATAGGCGAAACTCTCCGGCGTCTGTTTGGGCAGGCCGTAGATCAAGTCAATATTGGTCGAGGTAAAGCCGATGTCGCGCGCGTGGTTAAGCAGAGCAAAGATAAACGATTCATCCTGTTCGCGGTTAACCAGCCGCTGCACCTCTTTATTAAAATCCTGCACGCCCATGCTGAGGCGGTTAAACCCTTCCCCGCGCAGATGGTCGAGCACATCCAGTTCAATTTCGCGCGGGTCGACCTCAATGGAGATCTCCGCCTCGGCATCAAAGGCGAAGTTGCCGCGCAGCAGCGCCATCAGGCGGCTGATCTGTGCTTTGTTGAGATAGGTTGGCGTACCGCCGCCCCAGTGCAGCTGGCTGACGTGACGGCCTTTAAACAGGGGCGCGCGGTGGATAATCTCCTGCTCCAGCGCATCGAGGTATTGATCGGCTTTATGCTGCTGGCGGGTGACGATTTTATTGCAGCCGCAGAAGTAGCAGAGCTTGTGGCAAAACGGGATATGAACGTAGAGCGAAAGCGGACGTTCAGGGTAACGCGCCACGGCGCGGTGAAAATCCGCTTCGCCGAAGGCGTCAGAAAACTCAAGCGCGGTGGGATAGGACGTGTAACGCGGCCCGGAATAGTTATATTTCTGGATCAGGGCCAGATCCCAGTCGATGACGTGCTCAGACATTGCTTACTCCTTCCGATGACGCCGCTGGCGATACCGGCGGCCTGGGCCGATCCCGTTTCGGGTTATCAGCCGGTTGCGCAGCCACTGTTTGCGCCGCGACAACCGCTGTAGTTTAACGAATAACCACACCAGATAACATATAACCGGAAGGGTTATAAGCAGGACGGGAAGCCCCATAAGAAAGGATTAGTTGCCGCCCTTGAGCAGACGCATCATATCTTCCTTACGCTCCTCTTCCTCTTCTTCTTCGTCATCATCGTAAGAAAGGCCCAGCTTCTGCATCAGCTCATCAATACGATCCAGTTTGGCATCAACCCATTTCTGCTCGTCGGCGCTCAGGGTTTCGCCCTCTTCAAGACGTTCAAGTAGCGCATCCAGGCGCTCATCCGTTTCCAGCATCTCTAATTCAGCCTGCGGTGAAAGCATAGGTTTCTCACTCTTCGGTTTGTGCTGCTTAGTGACTGGCGTGTCGGTAACACCCAGCGGAATCGGTGTTTTACTGCCAATACGCGGATCTTTCTGCGCTTTGCCCTTGCCGGAGCCTGAAGCGTTATCGCCACCGTTCGCGCGGCTGCCTGAAGCGTTGCCGCGATGCCGTTTATCACGCTTACGTTCGCGGCCTTCCTGGTTCAACTCTTCACGGGTTTTACGGCGCACTTTGCCGCGCGGTTGGGTAGACGGTTTTTTCATCATAGGGGTCTTAGGTGGTTTTTCATCAGTATAGAATTGCGGCGGAATCTAGCAGAAAGCAAGCAAAGAAAAAAGGCGGCAGTGTAAACTGTCGCCTTTTTTCTTGACCCTGACCCGTAAAGGGCTCTACGTTCCCTGTTTGCTATCAACGTGCCCTGTTTTTCCATTAGCATCAACACTCCGTGTTGCGGTCCCTCTCCTTGTGAACGTCTCCTGACGTTTTCCTCTGGTCTTCGCCTCCTGGCGCTCCCGACCCCTCAATCCGTGAGTTATCCTTTCCTGTAAAGCGTCCTGCTACAGGGCGTTACTTTACCTGTCTCAGAGAAAGAGACAAGTATGAATACCCTTACAAAGGATAAATTAAGAGAATTCCACAAAACTAAGTCGTTGATTGCATTATTATTGACTATTTTTAAACCTGCAATTACTCCGAAAGTTCGCAACGTATAAAGGGCAAATATCCTACAAAGCGCGCGGCAATCACCTACAAAGAGGAATGATGCGAGAAAAACAGTCTTTTACGTGGGTTCAGGTATAATCCCCGCATGCTTTAACGATGGAGACGACCGTTTTGACTAACCTGAATTACCAACAGACGCACTTTGTCACCAGTGCGCCTGATATTCGCCACTTACCCGCCGATACCGGCATCGAAGTGGCATTCGCTGGCCGCTCCAACGCCGGAAAATCGAGCGCGCTCAATACGCTAACCAATCAAAAGAGCCTGGCGCGCACCTCTAAAACGCCGGGCCGTACCCAGCTAATCAACCTGTTCGAAGTCGTAGAAGGCAAACGCCTTGTCGACCTGCCCGGCTACGGTTATGCCGAAGTGCCGGAAGAGATGAAAATCAAATGGCAGCGCGCGCTGGGTGAATATCTGGAGAAACGTCAGTGCCTGAAGGGGCTGGTGGTGCTGATGGATATCCGCCACCCGCTAAAAGATCTCGATCAGCAGATGATCCACTGGGCGGTAGCAAGCGAGATCCCTGTGCTGGTGCTGCTGACCAAAGCGGACAAGCTCGCCAGCGGCGCGCGCAAAGCGCAGGTTACGATGGTGCGGGAAGCGGCAATTGCCTTTAACGGCGATGTGCAGGTTGAAGCGTTTTCGTCGCTGAAAAAACAGGGCGTGGATAAACTGCGCGAGAAGCTGGATAGCTGGTTCTCATCCATTGCGCCGGCAACAGAAGACGCAGGCGAATAACCCTTCTGGCGCGGCGTCCGCTGCGCTTTATTGCTTTCTTTCGCGCAATAAAAAACGCCCCAGTCATTACTGACTGGGGCGGCTAAATATTCAGCCAAATCCGATTACGTGAAGTAAAAGGTCTGAAAGATAGAACATCTTACCTCTGTACCCTACGCGAATAACTCTACTCCCTTTTTGGATCTGGAAAAAGGACTTTTTGTAATTTCTTTTCAATTTTTACATACGGAATTCTAATGATTGTCACAAAAACGCCGCGTTATGTTGCTTAGTTACAGAAAAGTCCCTTTCCTGGCGCAGGCTTAGTGCGCTTGATCCCAGTTTGGCCCGCTTCCCACTTCCACCAGCAGCGGCACATCGAGCTGCGTACTGCTCTCCATCAGCTCATGGATCTTCTTAGTGACCGCCTCGATATCCTCTTTATGCACCTCGAACACCAGTTCATCGTGTACCTGCATGATCATCCGCACGCGCGGCTTCTCTTGCTGTAACCACGCATCGACGGCGATCATCGCGCGTTTGATGATATCTGCCGCGGTGCCCTGCATCGGGGCGTTGATCGCCGCGCGCTCGGCACCCGCCCGACGGGCAGCGTTGCTCGATTTGATGTCCGGCAGATAGAGGCGGCGACCATCGAGCGTTTCAACATAGCCGCTCTCTTTCGCCTGCGCGCGGGTACGCTCCATATACTCCAGCACGCCAGGATAGCGCTCGAAGTAGAGATCCATATACTTCTGCGACTCTTTGCGCGGAATATTGAGCTGGCGCGAGAGGCCAAAGGCGCTCATGCCGTAGATCAGACCAAAGTTGATCGCCTTCGCGCTGCGGCGCTGTTCATTGCTTACGCTCTCCAGCGGCATGCCAAACACTTCCGCCGCCGTTGCGCGGTGAATATCCTGACCTTCAGCAAACGCTTTCAGCAAACCCTTATCCCGTGAGAGGTGCGCCATGATGCGCAGCTCGATCTGCGAGTAGTCCGCAGAGACGATGACGTAATCTTTCGGCGCGATAAAGGCCTGACGAATACGACGTCCCTCTTCATTGCGCACAGGAATGTTTTGCAGGTTAGGATCGGTGGAGGACAAGCGTCCCGTCGCGGTCACTGCCTGGTGGTAAGAGGTGTGTACACGCCCGGTTTTCGGGTTGATCATCAGCGGCAGCTTATCGGTGTAGGTCGATTTAAGCTTCGCCAGACCGCGATATTGCAGGATCACTTTTGGCAGCGGGTAATCCAGCGCCAGCTCTTCCAGCACCTCTTCTGAGGTCGACGGCGCGCCGCCCGGGGTTTTCTTCAGCGGTTTAATACCCTGTTTTTCAAACAGAATGGTTTGCAGCTGCTTGGTCGACGAGAGGTTAAACGCTTCGCCCGCGATCTCATGCGCTTTTTGCTCCAGCTCCGCCAGACGCAGGGTCAGCTCCTCTGAGTGCTTGTGCAGCACAGCCGGATCGATATTGACGCCGTTGCGTTCGATGCGCGAAATGACCGGCACCAGCGGCATTTCAATATTCTGGAAGACATTCAGCGGGCCAGCGTGCTGTTGCAGCTCTGGCCACATCGCCAGATGGAGTTGCAGCGTGACATCAGCATCTTCCGCCGCATAATGCCCGGCCTCTTCCAGCGCAATCTGGTTGAAGGTCAGCTGGTTTTTACCTTTCCCGGCGATCTCTTCGAAGGTCACAGTTTTGTGCTTCAGCCAGCGCTGAGAGAGGCTGTCCATATCATGACGGCCAACAACGCTATTGAGGATGTAGGACTCAAGCATGGTGTCGAAGGCGATACCGCGCAGTTCGATGCCGTAATTTTCCAGCACGCCGCGATCGTATTTCAGGTTCTGGCCCACTTTGAGAAGCTTTTCATCTTCCAGCAGCGGTTTCAGCAGTTCCAGCGCGCGGTCGCGCGGGATCTGATCCGGCGCATCAAGGTAGTCATGGGCAACCGGTACATAGGCCGCCACGCCAGGTTCGATAGCAAAGGAGATGCCGACCAGATTGGCACTGATGTTATCCAGGCTGTCCGTTTCCGTATCGAAGGCAAACAGCGCCGCGCTTTTCAGTTTGCCGATCCAGCTCTGCAACGTCTCTTCATCAAGGATGGTGACGTAGTTTTCAGCAGACAGGATAGCCGTCGGGATATCGGGCTCCGCTTCTACCACAATCGTTTCCTGCGGCTTCGCGGCTGGCTTGCTTCCTCTCGCCTGCAGCCATTTTCCGGCTTCGACATCCGCCGTCCAGCGCTTGAATTCGTAACGCTTAAAGAGCTCCACCAGCGCTTCGGTGGCCGGTTGCTGAACTTCGAGCTGTTCGCTCGTCAGCTCCAGCGGAACGTCGGTTTTGATGGTCGCCAGCTGGTAGGAGAGGTAAGCGACCTCTTTATTCTGCTCCAGCTTCGCCGCCATGGTTTTCGCACCACGGAAGCTCAGTTCGGCAATCTTCTCCGGCGCGGCATAGAGCGAGTCGAGACCACCCAGCCCTTGTAACAGCGCCTGCGCGGTTTTTTCACCCACGCCAGGGACACCGGGGATGTTATCGGAGGAGTCGCCCATCAGCGCGAGGAAGTCGATAATCAGCTCTGGCGGTACGCCATATTTGGTAACGACCTCTTCCGGCCCCAAAATGGTGTTGGACATGGTATTGATCAGCGTGACGTTTGGTGTCACCAGCTGCGCCATATCTTTGTCGCCGGTACTGATCAGCACCGGACGCCCTTTTTTGTCCGCTTCACATGCCAGCGTGCCGATAACGTCATCCGCTTCAACACCCGACACCGCCAGCAGCGGCAGACCCATCGCTTTCACCATTGCATGCAGCGGCTCAATCTGCGCACGCAGATCGTCCGGCATCGGCGGGCGGTGGGATTTGTAATGTTCGAACAGCTCATCACGGAACGTCTTACCCTTCGCATCAAACACCACTGCGACATGCGTCGGCTGATACTGCAGCAACAGGCTGCGCAGCATATTCAACACGCCGTACATTGCGCCGGTGGGTTCTCCAACGCTGTTGGTCAGAGGTGGAAACGCATGATACGCGCGATAGAGGTAAGAGGAGCCGTCAACAAGAATGAGTGGGTTTTCGGGGATCTGAACCATGATATCCATGCCTGTTTTTTCAATTTACGCTAAAGGATGCCACAGACAGGATGAAAACATGAGTTTTTCCCGGTAAATGGCGGAAAAGATTTCGCGATCGTCGGGATCCCTCGCAGAAACATCCTGTGGATAAGTTTGTGCACAGTTTTTAATTGGCTGGATTTTTGTGGCTTTTCGTGGATCGTAAAAATATACAAACTCATTAAAATCAATACATTGAGAAGATAAAAAGGATCGCTGTTGCTTTTTGGTGATAATCTGCTCTGTGTGGATAGAAGAAAAAGGGCATTGCATTCTTCTTTACTATCTATCAAAAGCGCTGAATAAGGTTCCCCATTGCCGCTCTCGCTTTTCTGCTAAAATCTGCGCCTTGCACACCTTTTAGCGAGCATTTTGCTGCTAACTTTTTGAAATATTTAATCATGTCGAGACTACCCGCGGTTATTACGCTCTTTTTTAGCGTTCTGTTAACCATCCTGCTTACTGCTGTCTGCTCTGTGCCGATTATTATCGCCGGCCTGATAAAACTGCTTATTCCGATCCCGCGTATTTGGCGGGCGATCTCTGCCTTCTGTAATGTGATGATGGCTTGCTGGTGCGAAGGCCTCTACTGGCTGCTGCGCCTCAATCCCCGGCTGGAATGGGATATTCAGGGGCTGGAGGGATTGAATAAAGGAAACTGGTATCTGCTTATTTGTAACCACCACAGTTGGGCAGATATCGTGGTGCTGTGTGTCCTGTTCCGCAAACAGATCCCGATGAACAAGTACTTCCTGAAGCAGCAACTCGCCTGGGTGCCCTTTATCGGCCTGGCGTGCTGGGCGCTGGATATGCCTTTTATGCGCCGCTACTCACGAAGTTATCTGCTGAGACATCCTGAAAGACGGGGCAAGGATGTTGAGACAACGCGCCGTTCGTGTGAGAAGTTTCGCCTGCAGCCGACAACGATGGTGAATTTTGTTGAAGGATCGCGTTTTACAGAAGAGAAACGGCGTCAGACACGCTCTTCGTTTAGGCATCTGCTGCCGCCAAAAGCGGCGGGTATCGCGATGGCGTTAAACGTTCTGGGTAAACAGTTCGACAAAATGCTGGATGTGACGCTTTGCTACCCCGAGAACGACAGCACGCCCTTTTTCGATATGCTCAGCGGCAAATTGACCCGTATCGTGGTGCGTATTGATCTGCTGGCGGTTCACGAAAGGTTGCATGGCGATTATATTAATGACAAGAATTTTAAGCGCAGCTTTCAGCAGTGGCTGAATGGGTTATGGCTCGCTAAAGATGAACGTATAGACGCTATCAAAGCCTCCTGTAAAAACGCCGGTCAGTGACCGGCGTTATCTTTACTTCTTCTCAACCAGGAATTTCACCGTATCAGCGTAGCTTTTCACAAACGCATCAAGGCTGCTGCCGTCCATACCGCGTTGATCGATCTGGTATTTACCGTTGACGAACATCGCGGGTACACCCTGCAACTGCAGATCGGCCGCAGCTTTCTCTTGCTGGGCAACCAGTGATTTCACCACGAAGCTGTTCCAGGCAGCGTCGTACTCTTCGCCCTTCACGCCGGCTTTGATAAATACGTCACGAATGTCAGCAACGGTTTGAACAGTCTGCGTTTTTTGTACCGCTTCAAACATCGGAGAGCTGATTTTATCTTCCACGCCCAGCGCCATGGCTACTGCCCAGGCCTGCGTCATCTCTTTGCCCAGCGGCCCCAGGAACTCGACGTGGTATTTGGTCATTTTTGTCCCCTGCGGCAGTTTCTTTTTCACCGCTTCGGAGACGTGCCAGACCTGCTCAAAGTCGTAGCAGTGCGGGCAATAGAATGAGAAGAACTCCAGCACCTGCGGTTCACCGGCGACCGGCTTATCCACCGTGTTGTACTGCTTACCTTCGGTAATGTCTGCTGCCGAAGCGCTAAATGCCAGAATCATTCCTGCCAGCGCCAGCCAAATCTTCTTCATGGTCAACTCTCTCCGTTTAATACATGGGGGTTAATGCTAAAGGGGGTTCTTGCAGAACCTTCACCTGTTCAAGAAAAATGTGCGTCTGATTGCGCCAGTGATCTTCGCTGTTCAACCAGGGGAAATTTTTAGGAAACGCGGGATCGTCCCAGCGGCGGATGAGCCACGCCAGATAGTAGACCAGACGCATGGCGCGCAGCGGTTCAATCAGGGCAAGCTCCGCGGTATCAAACTCGCAAAACTCTTCGTAGGCTTCGACGATCATCTCCAGCTGCATGCGCTGCTCGGCTTTATCACCGTGCAACAACATCCATAAATCTTGTACCGCCGGGCCATTACGCGCATCGTCTAAATCGACAAACATTGGGCCATCTCGCCAGAGAATATTCCCGGCATGACAATCCCCATGCAGACGCAGCACGTTGGCGCGATTATGCCACTGCGCCATAACGGCATCGATAAGCTTATCAACTGCGCTCAAAAACGCCTCTTTTAAGCTTGTCGGGATTAGCGAGGTGGTCTCAAAAAGCTGGCGCGGCTCGCGCAAATATTCGTTAACCCCCATGTCAGGACGATGGGTAAAACGCTTTTGACGGCCGGTCTGGTGCAGACGACCAAGATAGCGGCCAACCCACTCCATCTGATCGAGGTTGTCCGCTTCAAACTGGCGGCCGCCGACGCTCGGGAAAACGGCGAAGAGAAAATCCTGGTGGGTGAGTAAGGTTTCATTATTAAACGCGAGCGGTGCGGCGACCGGCACATCATTCTCTTGCAGGTCGAGCGCAAACTGATGCTCTTCGCGTATCTGTTCCGCTGACCAGCGCTGCGGGCGGTAGAACTTCACGACATAGCGGCGGCGATCTTCGTCCTGAAACTGATAAACACGGTTTTCGTAGCTATTAAGCGGAGTGAGGCCGGAATCGACCCGGATCCCCTGCGCGAAAAGCGCATCCATGATGGTATCCGGGTGAAGCGTCTGGAAAGTAAAAGCGTTACAGGTCATCCTGGGATCCGAAAATACGACGAATGATTCAGGATATCATTTTGGGCCGTTTTCGGTGGCTCCTCTTACAAGGTTTTACTCTTTAATCACGCCGCGGGCGCGCAGTAACGCGGTTTTGAAATCCTCTTCGTAATCTTTTTGAATGCCCGGGATCGCTGCGTCTTTTGCCGAGTCGCGCATTTTCAGATGATAGATCAGGATGTCATCACTTAAATCTGCCAGTTCGCCTTCATAACCTGACTCTTGCGCCAGTTTCTGTAAAAATTGCATTAAATTGAGTTCGGGCTCTTTCTGCCAGGCTGGCTGGAGAAGTTCGATAACTTCGTTAAGGCGTTTACATTTCATGTATCTGCTCCTTATTTTGTGTTCCGACACGTTAGCAGGGTCAATCCCACAATAAAAGAGGCGTTACTGGTGAAGGATAGCAGTGCAGTACTCGGCGTCGTGCTGGCTGGCGGCAAAGCGTCACGTATGGCGGGCAAAGACAAAGGGTTGCTGGAGCTTAACGGTAAACCGCTCTGGCAACATGTCGCCGGGCGATTAGCACCCCAGGTTAAGAGCGTGGCAATCAGCGCCAATCGCAATCTTGATACCTATCGCCTCAGCGGCCTGCCGGTCATTGAGGACACTCTACGTGACTTCCCGGGCCCGCTTGCAGGGATGCTGGCTGCTTTACAACAGTGCGAAGCCGAATGGTTCCTCTTTTGTCCCTGTGATACGCCCTATATTCCGGCCGATCTCTTATCGCGTTTACTGGCCGGCCGCGGCCAGGCTCCGGCAGTGTGGGTGCATGATGGCGAACGCGATCATCCTGTAATTGCTCTACTTCATCGGAACCTTTCACCGCGCCTGGAAGCGTGGCTGGCACAAGGTGAGCGCAGGGTTATGATGTTTATGCGTGAAGCAGGCGGGCATGCGATAGATTTCAGCGATCGCCGTGCGGCATTTGCCAATGTGAATACGCCTGACGATCTCGCGCGTTGGCAGGAGAGATCATGATCCCATTACTTGCGGTGGCGGCCTGGAGCGGAACGGGTAAGACGACACTGTTGAAAAAGCTGATTCCGGCGCTGTGCGCACGAGGCATTCGTCCCGGTTTAATCAAGCATACTCATCATGATATGGATGTGGATACGCCGGGCAAGGATAGTTATGAGTTACGTAAGGCAGGCGCAGCGCAGACGCTGGTCGCCAGCAGTCAACGATGGGCATTAATGATGGAAACGCCTGATGAAACGGAGCTGGATCTTAACTGGCTGGTCAGCAGGATGGATGCGACAAAGCTGGATTTGGTGCTTGTAGAAGGCTTTAAACATGAACCGGTGCCTAAGATCCTGCTTTGGCGCGCAGAGTGTGGGCATGATATTAGTGAGTTAACGATAGATGAACATTCGATCGCGGTTGCGAGCGATGTTGAACTGGCGCTGTCTGTACCGGTGCTGGATATTAATGATATTGAGGAAGTTGCGGAGTTTGTCTTGCAGCGGTTAGGACAGAAAGAGGCTGTTTAAGCGCTACTTGCCATTTTATTGGGCGTTTTTTCCCGCAGAAAGCAAAAAACCCCAGCCGTAAGGCTGGGGTTCTTCTTATTTGATGCCTGGCAGTTCCCTACTCTCGCATGGGGAGACCCCACACTACCATCGGCGCTACGGCGTTTCACTTCTGAGTTCGGCATGGGGTCAGGTGGGACCACCGCGCTAGTGCCGCCAGGCA
>Ga0102588_1000168_pt1 | contig 94745 bp, 65 predicted proteins | sample AraplaMF_Col_mMS_FD_76854 | JGI IMG/M metagenome (GOLD analysis project Ga0102588, IMG submission 76854) | Arabidopsis root microbial communities from the University of North Carolina, USA - plate scrape MF_Col_mMS (SPADES assembly) (version 2) | ecosystem: Host-associated > Plants > Roots >...
GGGGGGGGGGGTGGCGGGGCGGAGGCGTCGGCTGCCGTTTTATTCGCTAAGTCCTCGTCCGGCCTTCGCCTCCCTGCGGAGACGCTCATAAAACGGCAGCCGACACCTCCCTCGGACGGTGCGGTCGCGTGCGGTGAAAGCCGTCACCTGCCAACGCCATCACCCTTCCGAAGCCGCCACCCTTCCGAAGCCGTCACCTTCCGAAGCCGTCACCTTCCGAAGCCGTCACCCCGGCGTACGCCGGGGTCCACCGCCTCGGTTTCGGGCTGGCGACGGTGCCGCATCGATGTGCGCCTCGGTGTACGAGCGAAGAGCCGATGAGACCGTGACACCAGTACCCACCGCATCGCGGTGGATCCCGGTTTTCACCGGGATGACGGTGAGGCGGCCGGGCGGCCGTCACCCTCCCGACGCCGTCACCCTCCCTACGCCGTCACCCTCCCTACGTCGTCACCCTCCCTACGTCGTCACCCTCCCTACGCCGTCACCCTCCCTACGCCGTCACCCTTCCGACGCCGTCACCCTCCCGACGTCGTCACCCTCCCGACGTCGTCACCCCGGCGTACGCCGGGGTCCACCGCCTCGGTTCCGGGCTGGCAACGGCGCTCCATCGATCTGCGCTTCGGTGTACGAATAAAAGCCGATGAGACCGTGACACCAATACCCACCGCATCGCGGTGGATCCCGGTTTTCACCGGGATGACGGTGAGGCGGCCGGGCGAGTGAACACCTGCCCATGACCACTAAGCCACAGCGCGATGTCCTGCAGCAGGTGCTGCGATGGGAATACGCGGCCGTAGCAGACGAGGCCGATGGCGAGCGTGCCGCCGATGAGCGTGAGGCGCCAGGCGGAGGCGCGGCGGTCGGTCGGTGCGGCTTGGCTCATGCCGATGACGAACCACGTCGCGACGATGCCGCCGAGTAACGCACCGAGCCAGACTTCCGACGGGCTGTGTACCTTGAGCGCTAGTCGTGAGGCGCCGACGGCGACGCCGAGCAGTGCGCCTGCGGCGATGGGCAGCGCGCGCCAGGTCATGCCTCGTCCGGCCAGCGCGCCGAAGGCCGTCCAGACCATGATCGCGAGCGCTGTGTGGCCGCTGAATCCCGTGTAGTCGATGCCGGCGGGTGCGACGCCCCAGGCCATGAAGAGCAGCTTGGACAACGACACCATGCCGCCGCACGCGACGGCCGCGACGATCCATCGCCAGCCGTCGCGACGATACGGCGCGACGGCGACCTGGCACGCGGCCATCCACACGATGACCGGCAGCAGCAGCGCGCTGTCGCCGAACGACGTGATGGCCTGCCAGAAGGTCATGCGTCGTTACCGGCGCGATGGAAGGGGAATGCGGTCATGCCTATCGTTTATCATCGAATGCTTCCCAAGTATCGCAGCAGCCATGTTTCATCGGATACTGATCGTCTGCATCGGCAACATCTGCCGTAGCCCCACCGCCGAATACGTCCTGCGTCGCCGCCTCGGTGAAGGCCATGCCGCGCAGGTGTCCAGCGCGGGGCTGGGTGCGCTGGTCGATCATCCGATCGACGCGACGGCGCTGGCGTTGCTGCGCGAGCATGGTGTCGACGGCGACGCCCATCGCGCGCGTCAGCTCGATGTGTCGATGCTTCGCCAGTCGGATCTGATTCTGGCGATGGAAAAGAGCCACGTCGCGACGATCGTGCGCATGGCGCCGGAGGCCAGCGGCAAGGTGTTCCTGTTCGATCGCTGGCGCGAGGGGCGCGACGTGCCCGATCCGTATCGCCAGCAACGCCCGGCGTACGAGCACGTGTACGGTCTGATCGAGGAGGGCGTGGAGAGCTGGCTGAAATACCTCTGATCAGTCGGCGATCTTGCCGAGGTTCTTGTCGAACAGCTCGCCGTCGAGGTCGTTGGTGAGCGTGTAGAGGGTGTAGCGCTTGTTGAGGCGCGCGCCACCGTCGCGGATCAGCGGTTGCCAGAGCAGCGTGGCGCGGCTGCGCGACGAATGCGGCAGCAACAGGTCGAACGGAATGGACACGTAGATGCCCTTGTCGAAGCTGCCTTCGCCGTAGCCCTTGCCGCCGGACTTGTTGGTGATGGTGGCGTACGCGCCCATGCGGGTACCGTTGGCGAACTGGCGCGACACGTCGATCGTGGTGCCCCAATCCCCGGCGAGATAACGGCCGACGCTGACGGCGAGCGTCACGTGCTGGAAGCCCGTATCGAGGTAGCCCGTCGCCTGTCCGGTGACGATGTGGTACTTGCGGAACGAGAAGTCCTGCCTGAAGCCTCGCTGCTTGACCCAGTTGAGGTCGGCGCCGACCGCCCAGCGTTCGCCGAAGGGGCGATAGAGCACTTCGCCACCGGCGCCGCCGTACATGCTTTCGAGCAGGCCACCGTACGCGAGGCCATACAGGTCGTCGCCAAGGCGGCGGGTGCCCGTGGCCTGGAAGTTCGGCAGCGTCGTGTCCGACGACGTGAGGTACTGGCGCAGGTTGGTGCGCACGCGCGGCAGCGCGCTGGGCGCGTCGTAGCGGAACTTGTCGTAGTTGTTGGCGAGGTTCACCGACAACGTGCCGTCCACCCAGAGGTTGCGACTGATGTTGAACGTGCCCGACGCGGCGCCGTAGATCTGGTAGAGCACGAAGGCGTCGGGGCCACCGACGTTCTGCTGGTAGCCGAGCGAGAAGCCGCCGGTGAAGCGTTTGAGCGGCGCGATGTAGAGCGTTTCTTCCTCGCGCGTCGTGACCGGGTTCTGTTCGACGCTGCGGCGGAAATCCTGCAGGTCGAGGCGATGGTCGAGCAGCTCGAGGAAACGCGGGCGGTGCACGCTGGATTCCACGAGCGGCATGCCCTTGCGTTCGCTGGTGACGGTGACCCAGTCGATATCCTTGCCCACGCGGTTGTCGACGATGCGTGTCGCGCGACCGACGCCCTCGGCGGGATAGAAGAAGCGCTGCTGTTCGCCGTGGATGACGAGCTCGCGGCCGCGGCGGCCGATACGGGTGACGTCGATGCCGGCGTTGGCGCCGAGTGCACGCGCCGTTTCCTGCCAGTCGACGGCTTCGGGCGCCTTTCGTTCTCGTGTATCGGTGCCTGGCGTGGGGGCGTCGACCGGCGTCGACGTGAATGCGACGGCTTCCGGCGTCGGGTCGTACACCTTCGGCGGGTCGACGTGCGTGGCGAGGTTCGTATGCAGCGTGAGCGCCGCGGTGGCGATTTCGCCGCGTTCGTAGCCGAGGGTGAAGTCGACGTTGCGGTGCACGCGGAAGACCGCGCCGAGGTTGACCGGCCAGCGCTGCGGCTGGTTGTTGTTCTGCGGCTGGTGACGATAATCGTTGCCGTCGAGCTCGGCCTTCAGGCGCAGCCACTGCCATGGCGAACGGTATTCGATGCCACCGAAGAAGCCGGGGCGACCGCGCAGGAACTTGTTGGTGCTGAATTTACCGGTACCCGTGCCGGTGGCCGGACGCGTATCGAAGCGCTCGTCGAGAAAACCGAGGGGATTGCGGATGTCGCCGCGGGCGCCCAGGTAGCCCCAGCCGAGGCCGAGGCTGATGTCGAACGGCCCGACGCGCTTGCTCGCCACCGCGAATTCGCTGGAGAAGAGGCCGGTACCGCCGACGTCGCGCGCGCCCACCGCCACCTGCGGAATCCAGCGGGTTTCCTCCCACAGACGCACTTTGGCGTCGATGGATTTGTCCTTGTAGGTCTGGCTGCCGCTGAGCGATCGCGGGCCGTACAGGCGGTTGCTGACGTTGGTGTAACGGAACGACCCCTCCAGCCAGGGCAGCGGCTGCATGGAGACGTTGTAATTCGTGTACGGCGTGGTGCGACTCACGACGAAGCTGAATTCGCCTTCGCGCGCCATGCGCGCGGTCGGCGTCTGCATCAGGCCCACGCCGCCGAAATCGCTCTGCGTGTACACCTCCTGTGCGCGCACCGTGGCCGCGCCGCCAGCCCAAAGCACGAGCCCGGCACAGCACATGCCTCGCCATGCCGGCCGGCTCAACGCCATGCGTCACCGTCCAGCAACTGCGTGGCGAGAAACGTGGCGATGTCGTTATTGAAGGTGTCGTCGGCGGCGCCGGCGATGGCGTGGCGGTTGAACGGCACGTAGATCCATGCCCCCGGTGCGACGGGGAGGGGATCCGCGCGGTTCCATAGCGCGACGTTCTGTTCGAAGACGCTGCCGTCCGGCTGCACGACGTAGATCGCGTCGCGATCGGCTGCCCTGCTGACGGGGCAGTCGGCGAGATAGCGGCGGGCATCCTGCATGGCGACCTGCGGCAGACTGCACGCGTGCGCGACGGCACCGACGATGCGGACGATCGAGGGGCGGGCAGGATAGACCAGCGTGTCGCCGGCATGCACCGGCCGGTCGTCGGGCGGGGAGATGTCGAGGCGGGCGGGGTCGAGCACGCTCTGCGGCCGACGACCCGTGACCGGCAGCGTGTCGAACCACGCCTGGAACGATGCGGCGCCTTCCGCGAGCGCGTCGTTGCCGGCGCCCATGGCCTGACGACGGATGGCACCCAGCTCGTACATCAGGCCGGCCTTCAGGCGGAGCTGATCGACGTGCAACGACGGCTGCAGCCATGCCGCGCCGATCGTGTACGCATCGGGCGATACGCCAACGGCGTGGGCGACTGTCGACAGGCGCGCATCCTCGGGGTACGACGCCGTGCCGGGGCGCGCGACGGCACCGCGTGCCGTGACGTCCAGCGCGCCGGCATGCGCGCCGGTCGAGACGATGCCGCAGAGCGTGAGGAGGGCGAGCGCGAGCGTCTTCATGGTGCGCCCGGCCGATAGGGGCGCAGCTGGATCAACTCCAGCGGAAGGCCCGGCGCGACGAACTGCCGGCTCTTCCAGATGAAGCCGTCGGCCGGGTCCACCCAGTAGCGGTTGTGCAGCGTGGTGCCGACAGACGCGACGCGAAGGGTCTCGTCGACGCGACGCAGGCGGTGCACGGTGCCGAGGATCTCGACGTCTTCGAGGCCCCGCGGCTCGAGGTGCGACTGCGCGACGTTGCCGTAGCGGTATCCGGGTGACCAGTCGAGGCGACGCGTCGCCTCGCGCGCACCCGTGAGCGTCTGCAGGCCTTCGTGGAACGGGTCGGGGCCGATGAACACCGAGCCGTCGAGATCCTGTGGGAGGCCCGCCGTCTTCACGACGAGGCCGTCGCGGGTGACGACGAGGTCCTTTCCGCTGCCGTACCAGCCGAGGCGTCCGTCGTCGTCGCCGGCGAGGATGAGGATCGCTTCGCCCTGCGGTCCGTTGACCTGCATCTGGTAGTACGGCGTCGCCGCCACGGAGGCCGCGGTGGGGTGTACGGACTCGCCGTGCACCGCCAGCCGGACGGCCTCGAGACTGCCGCGCGACACCGATGTGCAGCCCGCGATCGCGATCGACGCCAGTGCGATGGTTCCGGACCAGCGCGTCCGCGCCGCAAACTTCATCGAGACTCGCCGATCAGTGCTGCAACGAGCGACCGCGCCCGATGCCGTAATACGCGATGCCGGCTTCTTCGACCGTGGCCGGGTCGTAGAGGTTGCGGCCGTCGAAGATGGCGGGCGTGACGAGCATCGACGCGACGCGTGCGAAGTCCGGGCTGCGGAAGGCCTTCCACTCCGTGACGAGCATCAGCACATCGGCGCCTTCCAGCGCCTCGTACGCCGACTCGCACAGCACCAGGTCGTCGCGCTCGCCGTAGATGCGCGCGGCTTCCGTGCGTGCTTCGGGATCGAAAGCGCGCACCTTCGCACCCGCCCGCCACAGGGCTTCCATCAGCCGGCGGCTGGAGGCTTCGCGCATGTCGTCGGTGTTGGGTTTGAACGCGAGGCCCCAGAGGGCGACGGTCTTGCCAGCGACGTTGCCGTCGAAATGACGAAGCAGCTGTTCGAAGAGTCGTGTCTTCTGGTCGGCGTTCACGGCTTCGACGGTCGCGAGCAGGCGAGCGTTGTAGCCGCTGCCGCGCGCGATGCGTTCGAGCGCCTGCACGTCTTTCGGGAAGCACGAGCCGCCATAACCCGCGCCAGGGTAGATGAAGTGGTAGCCGATTCGCGGATCGGAACCGATGCCCTGGCGAACGAGCTCGACGTCGGCGCCCACGCGCTCGGCGATGTTCGCGATTTCGTTCATGAAGCTGATCTTCGTCGCCAGCATCGCGTTCGCGGCATACTTCGTCAGCTCGGCCGAGCGCTCGTCCATCACCACCATGCGATCGTGATTGCGGTTGAACGGCGCATAGAGCTTGCGCAACAGGGCGACGGCGCGCTCGCTCGACGCACCGACCACGACACGATCGGGGCGCAGGCAGTCTTCCACCGCATCGCCTTCTTTCAGGAACTCGGGATTCGACACCACGTCGAATGCCACGTCGGCACCGCGAGCGGAAAGTACCTCGTCGATGGCACCGCGCACGCGATCCGCCGTGCCGACGGGCACCGTCGACTTGTTCACCACCACGGCGTAGCGCCCGAGGTGCTCGCCGATGGTGCGTGCCACGCTGAGCACGTACTTCATGTCGGCGCTGCCGTCTTCGTCGGGCGGCGTGCCCACCGCGATGAAGATCAGGTCGCCATGGGCGATCGCGGGCGCGGGATCGACGGTGAAGTCGAGCTGGCCCGACGCGTGGTTGCGCTTGACGATGGGCTCGAGGCCCGGTTCGTAGATGGGGATCACGCCGTTGCGCAGGCCGTCCACCTTGGCCTGGTCCACGTCCACGCATACGACGTGGTTGCCCATTTCCGCGAGGCAGGCACCCGTGACCAATCCCACGTAGCCGGTGCCGAAGATAGTGACCTTCATCTGTGTCGCCTGTCGATTTTGAAAGTACGGATGGGTGTCGCGACCGCGGTTGGCATCAGAGCTGCTGGTCGCGATCGAAGTTGTATTGGGCGTTGGCCGCGTTGCTGATCAGGCCGGACAGCGGTAGCAGCTGGCTGATGAAGCGGTTCCAGCGCGTGACGCCCGCGGGGCCGACGAAGACGACGTCGCCGGGTTTCACGGCGAACTGCGCGCCCACCGCGAAAGCGGAAGGGGACGTGTTGTCGAGCTGGTAGATCGTCGCCGGCGCCTTTTCCATGTCTTCCACGCCGCGGATGACGTAGACGGCCTTGCCCTTGGCACTGGACTGGTTGAGGCCCCCCGCGCGACCGAGCACCTGGGTGAGGCTCAGGTCGCTGGTCTTGAAGGCGATGGCCTGAGGACGCAGCACCTCGCCGAGCACATAGGCCTCGTGGCGATCGTTGTAGGGCAGATAGACGCTGTCGCCGCCCTTGAGATAGATGTCCTGCGCGCCCTGTGGCGCATGCGACAAAGCGTCGAGGTTCAGGTGGTACTCGTGGTTGTCGCGGCGGAGCACGACATCCGACAGATCCGCCAGTTGCGCGTTCACGCCGGCGACACCCACCGCCTGGGCAAGCGTCAGCGGCGTGACCGTGATGTCCTGCGGATCGGTCTTGACGAACGCGCCGCCGAGGGTGACCCGCTGGCTCGCGTAATTGACGATGCTGATATCGACCTGCGGCTTCTCGACGTATTTCGTCAGGCGATCGGTGATCGCCACGCGCAGTTCTTCGACGGTCAGCCCCGACGCCTTCAACAGCCCGACGTAGGGATAGAACAACGTGCCGTCCGTGCGCACCAGGCGACCGTTCGCGGCCGTCTGCTGCTGCGAGCCCGCAGGGGAGGTCAGCTCCGGGTGCTCCCACACCGTGATGTACAGCGAATCGCCCGGGCCGATGCGGTAATCCTCGGGCCGATACGACGCGATGGCCGGATCGATGCCCGGCGCCGCGGCGCTCGCGCGATCCATCGCGATGAGTTTGGGGGTGATGGGAACGAGCTGGTAGCGGCTGCCGGTGGCGCTCTGCCTGTCGTTCAGCTCGGCGGATTTCATTTGCTGGCCGGGCGCCAGGATGCATGCTTGCAATAACAGACAGCACCCGGCCAGACCGAGAGTCGGCAGGAACTTCATCGTGTAAAGGGTCCTTCAGTCGAGGCGCCGTGTGCCTCTGGGGCCAGCGACGTACTTAAACCGATTCAGTATTAACGGCTCGGGAACACGCATGGACATTTAGACGTCCAGACGCCATTTCACGATGATCAGTGGGTGCCGCCGGTGCCTCCCGTACCTCCGGTTCCGCCGGTGCCACCGGTGCCACCGGTACCGCCGGTGCCATCGTTACCGGTGCCGTTGGCATCGCCGGCGGTGGCGCCCGCGGCGGCCGCGACAGCGGCGCTGCCCGCACCGACGCGCGCCGGCGTGATGGCGCCCTGAGCGGCCTGGCGTGCCTGCGCAGGCGTCGCGACGCGCGGCGGCTGGGCATTTTGCGGTGCCGCGGTGGGCGGGGTTTCGGAGGAGGCTCGCTGCGATTGCGCGAGTGCGGGAACCGCGACGGCGAGGATGGCGCATGCGATGAGTAGACGTCTCACGAGCGTGATCTCCTGGTGTGCGTTACGAAGGCGCGATGACGATGCGCGAGGGGGAATGCAAGCGCGCTGTGCGTCGCAAGCATGGGACATTCACCGTCATACATACTGCGACGGTCAAGGCAATCAGCTGAACGTGCGACGCAGAAAACTCTTTTTGTGACACGACTCGCAAATACTCGGCGCGTGGATTGCCGACGTTTTCCTCGCGATGCAGCATGCATCGAACGCAGCAGAAGCTTGCGAACATTCGTATGTCGTATCCGTTTGCTCTCGCGGATGCGATGGAAGCGTGTTGGATCGCGACGTGTCCACGGAATGGATGCAAGGCGACTCCACAGGGGGCACGTACCTTGGCAAGCCGGCTCGGCCGGCGCATCTCGCTGCGGCGGAAGGTACCTGTCATGCAATTGTCCAGATTCAATGCTTTATTGGACCTCGAGCTCCGGGCGAGCGACCCGATCGGCATGATCGCGGCCGCTTATCTCGCCTATTTCATCCGGTTCGACACGTTCCGGATGAGCAGTCTGTACGCCGTGGCGCTGGTGATCCTCGTGCTGGGGTCGCTGACGGCCTCGGTCGTGTTCCGTGCCTATGACCGGCCGCTCGGCGAGCGTTCTTTCAGCCAGTATTGCTGCATCGCGGCATCGTGGGCCGTGGGCTTCGCGGTCATCATGGCGCTGGGATACCTGCTCAAGGTGAGCGATCTTTATTCGCGTGCCTGGGTGTCGCTGACGTTCTTTCTCGGCCTCGCGTTCATGGCCGTCGTGCGGCAGGTGAACGTGCTCACGCTGTGGTACCTGCGCCGCCGCGGCGTCGGCGTGCATCGCTGCCTGCTCGTTGGCGCGACCGATGCCGGCCTGCACATGACGACGCAGGCGCTCGCGAATCCCGGGCTCGGTATGAAGATCACCGCATACGTGAAGACCAGCTGCGATACGGGCGTTCCCGATGGGGTGCCGCTCGCCGGATCGCTGCAGAACCTCGATCAGGTCCTCGATCGCGGCGAATGGGACCAGGTGCTCGTCGCGTTGCCCGTGAGCGCGCATCGTGCGATCAGCTACGTGCTCGATCGCATGGACGAGCGCGTGACGGCGGTGAAGTTCGTGCCCGACATGCTCGGTCGCCAGCTCATCAACCACCGCATGGAAGACTGCGGCGGCGTGCCGGTGGTGACGCTGCGCGAAAGCCCGCTGCATGGGTACGCGTGGGTGCTCAAGGCGATCGAGGATCGGGTCATCGCCGGCCTCATCCTGCTCATGATCAGCCCGGTGATGATCGCGCTCGCCATCGGCGTCAAGCTTTCCAGCCCGGGCCCGATCCTCTATCGCCAGCATCGCGTCGGCCTCGACGGCAAGGAATTCGAGATGCTGAAGTTCCGCTCGATGCCGGTCGATGTCGAGAAGGGTGGCGCGGTGCAGTGGGGCAATGCGACGAAGAAGACAACGACGCGCTTCGGCAAGTTCATCCGCGGCACCAGCCTCGACGAGCTGCCGCAGTTCCTGAACGTGCTGCGTGGCGACATGTCCATCGTCGGCCCGCGCCCCGAACGCCCGATGTTCGTCGAGAAGTTCAAGGGCGAGATCGCCGGTTACATGCACAAGCATCTGGTCAAGGCCGGTATCACCGGCTGGGCACAGATCAATGGCTGGCGTGGCGACACCGATCTGGTGAAGCGCATCGAGTACGACCTGTACTACATCAACAACTGGTCGCTGCTCTTCGACCTTCGCATCATCTTCCTGACGATCTTCAAGGGCTTCGTGCACGACACCGAGGCCGCGAAGCCAGCGCCGGTCTTGCAGCCGGTGGCACAGGCGGCCTCGGGCACGAACAGCACCAGCGAGGAGTCCGCCTGACACATCTACAGGGACCGCCTGGCAGGGCGGCGTTCCAACCTTCTCGTTCGTTCGAGGTATTGATTGAAGTTTCTCATCTGTGGCGGTGCGGGCTACGTGGGGTCGCACATGGTGCGATACCTGATCCAGCAGGGGCACGAGGTCGTGGTTTTCGACGACCTCTCGACGGGGCATCGCGAGTCGGTGCCGGAGGACGTACCGTTCGTCCACGGCGACATCGGCGATGCCGTGACGCTGTGGCGCCTTTTCGCGACCCACCATTTCGACGCGGTGATGCACTTCTGTGCGCGCTCGCTCGTGGGCGAGTCGGTGATCGATCCCTACCAGTACTACCGGAACAACGTGGGCAACACGCTCGTGCTGCTCGCGGCGATGCGTGAGGTCGGGATCGACAAGCTGGTGTTCTCGTCCACGGCGGCCGTCTTCGGGCATCCGAAATCCGACACCATCGACGAAGCCCATCCGACCGATCCGATCAACCCGTACGGCCAGAGCAAGCTGATGATCGAGCGCGTGCTCGAGGACGCGTTCAAGGCCTACGGTCTGCGCTCCGTCGCGCTGCGCTACTTCAACGCCGCGGGTGCGGATCCTTCGGCCGACATCGGCGAGGCGCACAACCCCGAGACCCATCTGATCCCGAACCTGCTCAAGGCCGTGCTCGGTCACGGCCCCGGCCTGAAGGTGTTCGGCGACGACTACGAGACGCGCGACGGCACCTGCGTTCGCGACTACGTTCACGTGAACGACCTCGCGTCGGCACATCTGCTGGCCGTGGAATACCTCTGCGAGAATCCCGGGGCCTTTCGCTTCAACCTCGGTAACGGCGAGGGGTTCAGCGTGCGCGAAGTGATCGCCGCGGCGGCCAGGGTCACCGAACGTCCCGTGCCACATGCGTTCGTCGAACGCCGTCCGGGCGATCCGGCGACCCTCGTCGCATCGAGCGTCAGGGCGCGCCAGACCCTTGGCTGGCAGCCGCGCATCGCGCAGCTCGACCAGATCCTTTCCAGTGCGTGGCACTGGCACCTCCAGCCCCGGTTCTGATCGTGCAGGCCGCGCCGAAGGTCCAGCTCGATTACATCGACGCGCTGCGTGGCGTAGCGATCATCGGCGTGCTGGCCAGCCACGCGCAGCGCAACGTCGAGCTGTACCAGGCGATGGGCCACACGGCGGCGCTGTCGCCGTGGCTCAGCCGGTATGCGGAGCAGGGCGCGCGAGGCGTGCAGCTCTTCTTCGTGATCAGCGCGCTGACGCTGTTCCTCTCGGCGCGCAAACGCAGCGGCGAGTCGGAGCCCTGGCTGAACTTCTACGTGCGCCGCGTCTTCCGTATCGCGCCCATGTTCTATGCCGCGTTCGCGGTGTACTGCCTCGCGCCGGTCTTCCTGAAGGGCCAGGCGCTGCCCCCGATCGGCACGATCCTCGGCACGCTGACCTTCACCAACGGGTGGAACCCCGCCTGGCTGCTCGGTGCCAACGACGTCGTACCGGGTGGGTGGTCGATCGGCGTGGAGATGTCGTTCTACATCGTCTTTCCGCTCGTGTTCCTCGCGCTGAAGTCGTTCCGCGCCGCGCTGGCGGCCTTGCTGGCGATGCTCGTGGTGGATCTGGTCGCGTGGACGCCGTTGCTCGCCCATCCGCCGATCGACGACGCCGGTCTGTGGGCGCGCTTCGCCTTCGTCTGGTTGCCGAACCAGCTCCCCGTCTTCCTTGCCGGCATCTGCGCGTATTTCGTGCTGTTCGACCGCGCCGGCCGGCTCACCGCGTTCTTCCATGCCGGCAGCCGCGCGATCAACGCGCTCTGGTTCGGCGTCGCCGCGCTGGTGTTGCTCGTGGTCCCGCAGTGGACGAACGACCCACGCGCCGTGTTCGCCTATGGCGGCGCCTTCGCGCTGATCACCCTGTGCCTGCACCGCGACCCGTATCGCTGGCTGGTGAACCTGCCGCTTCGCCACATCGGCAAGATCAGCTTCAGCGGCTACCTGGTGCATTTCTTCATGCTCCAGGTCGCCCGAAAGGTGCTGGCGGTGGTGCATGCGGGCGATCGCCTGTCGCCTGACACCTATTTCCTCGCGACGGTGCTGATCGCGCTCGCGGGTACGGTCGTACTCGCGACGCTGACCTACCGGTTCATCGAAGTGCCGGGGCAGGCGCTGGGCAAGCGGATCATCCGTGCGCTCGCCGACCGACGCGCAGGTGCGATGGCGAAGGCTAACGCCTCGTCCTGACCACCCGGCTGGCGAGCCTTCGACTCTCCCACAGAAGAGCTCATGCGGCATCGGATCAATGTGGGAAGCCCGCTGGCGGGCGAAGAGTGCTCGCCCCACCATCGGGTCAGGCGAGCTTCGCGATCAATGCGTCGGCGTTCGGTACCGCCTTGCCGTTGGCGAAGCAGGCCTTCACCAGCGCGTTGACCTGATCGAGCGTGGGGCGTCGATCGCGCACACGCTGGAGCATCGCGCGCGAAGGCGCGTGGCTTGCATCGGCGAGGATCCGGTTCGCGTCCATCGTGGTTCGCGTGGCCGGGCCCATCTCCATGCCGGGCGAACGCGTGGCAACCACGATGTTGTCGTGGATGGTGGTCTCGTCGGGCACGCCTTTCCAGCTCGTGGCGCGGAACACCGTTACCTCGGCCCCCGGGTCCGGCTTCTCCGGCACGATGATGATGTTGTTGTAGATGCGGCTCCCGGCCACGGGGCCGGAGAGGCGCACGGCCGCGCTGCCGGTGCGGCGCAGCCCGTCGTTGATGCTCACGTTGAAACGGACGATCGTACCCGTGTTGCCGATGCCGCCCTGCCTGCCGTCGTTGCACACGAGCGCCATGCCGCCGGCGTTGTCATGGCTGTAGTTGTACTGGATCACGGTGTCGCGGCAGTGGAAGTCGGCGTCGAAGCCCTGGCCATCGGCGAAGGCCCGATGGTCGCTGACCTCGTTGTACTGGATCAGCGTGCCGTCGCAGTCGAAGGGCCAGATGCCCGCGGCGGCCTCTCCGCGTGGCAACGCCCCGCACTGGGCTACCGTGTTGCGCTCGACGATCGCGCCCTGGCAGCCTTTCACCAGGATGCCGTCGCCGGGCACGGCGGTGAGGCGATTGCCACGAAGGACCACGCCGCTCGCGAGCCCGGCGGTACGGCTGCCGGCCGAAAGAAACAGGATCCCGTCGCGCTGGCAGCGCTCGATGACGTTGTCGACGATCGACAGGCCTTCGTGCCGCGTCGGCCGGTTCTTGCCATTCGCTTCGACGAGGATCGCGCTGCCGCCGCCTTCCTTCTTGATCGCCAAGCCGTTGACGTCGTGCACGTGGAGGCCCTGCACGACGATGCCGTGGACGGTGCCGAAGTCGTGGTGGAAGAGGTGGACACCGGTACGCTTCGGGCCGGCCGCCTCGCCGTGGTTGGATACCGCGAGGTTGCGCAGCGTCCAGAACTCGACGTTCTCCAGGCGAATGGTCGCGGCCGCGGCACCGTCCGCGTGCAGATGCGGTGCCGCGCCTTGTCCGTAGGCATCGACCACGATCGGCGCACCGGCCCGGCCCGATCCGCTGGGGTGGAACACGCCCGGGTAGTCGCCGCCACGTCGGAAAAGGATGCTGTCGCCGGGTGCGTAGCGCTGGCGATTGACGGCGGCGAGCGTGCGCCAGGCCCGTTCGGGGCTGCGGCCGTCGTGGCTGTCGTCGCCGCTCGCCGCATCGACGTACCAGCGGGTGCCGCCGGCCTGCGCGAACGTACGTCGGGGCAGCGCGGCGAGGGCGGCCGCGCCGATCATGGCATGGCCGAGGAAGGCGCGCCGGCGCATGCCCGCCACGGTCAGCGCCGTTCGCTGAGCGAAAAGCGGTAGACGCCGCCGTGCTTGCGCAGCATGTACGCGAAGCCGGCGAGATGCTTGATCGTGAGCTTCGAGAACTTTCGCGTCCGGCGCTTGTAATCGTGCACGATGGAAATGCGCCGGCTGTAGTAGTTGCGCAGGCCGAGCTTGTGCGTGCGTACGCAGAATTCCGCGTCTTCCGGGCCGAAGAAGATGCGGTCGTCGTAGCCCATCAGCATCGCGCCGACGGCCTTGGTAAACGTCTGGTTGGCGCCCAGCACATAATCGACCTCGAGCGGATCGGTGCCTTCGTCGAAACGGGTGTCGAGCATCAGGTGCCGCTCCAGTTCCCGGCGCACGAAGCCGAACTTGCGCGAGAACGGAACGCGGGCGGCGATGGGCTGGTAGAAGCGCGGAAAGCGTCGCGTGGAATCCTGGCGCGTCCGGTCGACGTTGAGCAGCTGGAAGCCCACCACGCCGGCATCGGGATGTTCGCGGAAGAACTGCTCGACGATGCCGCCCGGGTCGGGCGTGAGGAAGATCGTGTCGTTGTCGAGCGTCATGCAGTACTTGCCGCGCGCGAGGAACAGGCCGCGGTTGCGCGCCGGGCCCACGCCCAGGTTCGTCTCCAGGGGGAAATAGCGCACCTGCGGCAGGGTCGCGACGAATTCCGCGCTGCCGTCGCGCGAACCGTTGTCCACGACGATGACCTCGTCGCGGTCGAAATCCACCTTGTCCATCAGCGAGTGGAGGCAACGCTCCAGGTTTTCCCGCTCGTTCCAGGTGATGATGATGATAGACAGTCGAACGGCTGCCTCGCTCATGACGCGACTCCAGTGGAAGGCTCGGGTTGGGATGGTGGGCGGCTGGGTCGGGCGAAGGACGCGGGCGTGAGCACCGCGTTCGCCTTCACCACGTAGTTGTCGGGTATGACGACGGGGCCGAAGATGCAGGCACCCGTGCCGATGGTGACGTTGTCGCCGATGACGGGCGTGCCGTCGCCCGGCCAGCGGTTGCCGATGCACACGCGCGCATACAGGGTGCAATTGGCGCCGATACGGGTCTTGCCGTTCACGATGATGCCGAACGCGTGCCAGATGACGAGCCCCGGACCGATGGTCGCGGTGGTCGGCACGTAGCACTTGAAGACGAACTCGGCGATCTTTTCGAGGATGCGCACGGGCGCGTGCAGCGGCGTGCCTCGCGCGGTGGCCAGCACGCGGTAGGTGAGGATCACCCAGAACGACTGGTCGAGCATCCACCAGACGATGCCGCGGTATCCGGGCTGGGCCTTGAGGCGGCGCACGTCGGCGCGAAAATCGTCAAGCATGGGAAAGTTCCGGCGTGTTGGGCCCGGGGTGGGGTGAGGGTGCTCGGGCCAGCGCGCGTCGCTCGGCGCGACGCCTGTCGCCGCGCGCGTAGAACATGCCGACGAAGAACCACAGGTAGGCTTCGTAGCCGCTGAACTCGATGAAGGCCAGCATCAGGTAGCAGAGCAGGAACGCCTTGATGTTGCGCTGTTGCCCCTCCGTCCGGCTGAACACGATGTGGCCGACCATCAGCAGGAACAGCAGCAGCGACTGCACGCCGCCTTCGAGCAGGAACTGCAGGTAGATGTTGTGGACGTTGTTCTCGACGAACTTCAGGCCCGAGAGGTCTTCCATCATCGGCACGCCGTTGCCGACCCCGTAGCCGAGCAGGTTGTGGTCCAGCGCCAGGCCGGCGGTGTTCCACAGGGCCAGGCGCCCCACGTTCTTGTGCTCCAGCTGGGTCTCCGCCTGCAGGTTGAAGCGGTCGAGCACGGGGATGTCGATGACCGACGAGAGCACGAGGCCCGCCATCAGCACCACGGTCGCCACGGCGGCGAACGCGTAGAGATAGAACTGGCGCGTCTTGCGGGCGCGATACGCCGCGATGCCGATGGATACCGCGGTACCGATGAGGCCCGCGCGCGACAGCATCATGCCGCTGGTGAGCAGCGCGATGCCGGCGGCGATCGGATAGGCACGGGTGCCGAGCATGAGGATCGACAACAGCGCGAGCAGGCTGGCTTCGATGTTGCGGCCGCCGGTGGACATGTACAGGATGCCCGAGGCGCCCTCGCTGCGCGCGTAGACGGCGCCGAGCGACCCGGCGTACACGGCGTCGCGTACGAGCAGGAACGCGATGCAGCAGCCGAGCACCCAGATGAAGATGCGCCGCAGGTCGATCTCGGGGAGCTTGCGGCCGAAGACCACGCCGAGGAAGTACGACGACGCGACGAAGACCAGCAGCGTGGAGCGTAATCCGCCGCCATAGCTCGCGCCGGCAGCGGCCGAGGTGGCGATCATCGTGCCGATGAACGCCGTGGCCGGGTTCACCTTCAGGTACCGGGCGGCCGGCAGGTAGAGAAGCGGAAAGACGAGCAGGAGCAGGTGGTACACGTTCACGTGCGACTTGCTGGATGCGCTGTGCGACAGCGGCACCTGAACGAAGATCATCGCCATCAGCGAAACCGCCGCGGCACGTGTCCGGTTGATGACCATCGTCAGCCGATCGCCACGCCGAAGAACTTGTGGAGCAACACCTTCACGGTCGATTTGTAGCCACCGACGCTCATGTTTCGCACGATGTCGCGCAGCGGCGGACGCTCCTTGTTCATCACGTACTGGATGTTGCGGTGGTTACGGCGCTGGTCGGGATTCATCAGCCCGGCGTGCTTGGCCATGAACAGCGCGCTGCCTTCCGCGCGTCGGTTCGAGTTGCGGATGCGCGCGCGCGAACGGTCGTCGTCGACGAACGAAAGCACGTGACGCGACCGCACCGCGGTGCCGAAACGCTCGGCCAGCCGGATCCACATGTCGTAGTCCTGCCACGACGGCATGGCCTCGTCGAAGCCGCCCAGCTCGCGCATGCGCGACAGCTCGGTGAGCACCTGGTTGCCGGCGAGGTTGCTGTAGAGCAGCGCGGCCAGCGTCAGGTCGTCGGCCGCGTCGCGCTCACGGTCGTCGTAACGGCGCTCGCGCTGGGCGGCGATGCGTGCCTCGTCGTCGAAGTAGCGGAAGCGCGTACAGGCGAACGAGGGCCTGTAGCGCTCGTAGAGCCGAACGAGGCATTCGATGCGCTGCGGGTGGAAGAGGTCGTCGTCGTCCAGCCCGGTCACATAGGTGCCACGCGCATGCTCGATGCAGCGATTGCGCGCGCGGCACGCGCCCTGGGGCGTGTCGTTGCGCAGGTAGGTGAAGCGGCCGGGAAACATGCGGTCGTAGTCCGCCATCACGTCGGCCGTGTCGTCGGTGGAGGCTTCGTCGCAGACGATGATCTCGACGGCCGGCCAGCTTTGCGCGAGCACGGAATCGATCGCCCGGCGCAACAGCGCCGAGCGGTTACGCGTGGGGATGTAGACGCTCACCAGCGGTAGCGTGGACTCGTTCGTATGCATGTCAGGCGCCCACGGGCTGGACGGATCGGCTGAGGAAGGTGTCGCGGCTGCGCCATACGATCCAGAGCAGCGGCGGCGTGACGAGCGCGAAGCGGACGACGCTCGCCTTCCAGTCCTCGCCCGGAGCGAGCAGCACGGCGAGCATCAGGAACGCGTAAGGCAGGAACGTCTCCACCACCCACGCGCGGAAGAATTCGCCCGCCGTGATGTGGATGATCTTCGACGAGAAGAAGTAATAGGAGAGTACCGTCGAGATCAGCTGGCTGGCCGCGAGCGCCACCGCCATCACCTCGAGCGATCGCGACATGGCGCCGGCGATGCTCACCGCCAGCGTGATACCGCAGATCTTCAGGTTCCACATGAACTCGATGTCCGAGCGGCCGAGGCTCTGGCTCAGCGCGCCGATCAGCGAACCCAGCGGGCGGAGCATGCCGAACAGCAGCATCAGCGGAATGAGCGCGGAGACCCCCGCGTAGCGCTGTCCGTAGAGGATGGTGACGGCGAACGGGGCGACCACGGCGAGCATCACGAACACGCAGGCGCTGAACACCGCGACGCCGCGCAGGCCGGTGAGGTACATGCGGCGCATGGCCTCGTGGTCGTTCTGGCGCGTGGCGAGGCGCGGCAGGGCGAGTCGCTGCACGACGGGCATGATCAGCTTCGTCGGCTGCAGCACGAGCTCCTTCGCAAGGGAATACACACCGAGCGACGCGAGGCCGAGGAATTTGCCGAGGATGATCTGGTCGGCCTGGCTGCGCAGCTGGTTGATCACCTGCGAGCCGAGCTGGAACGCGCCGTAACGGAGGGCCTGGCGCACGATGCCCCGGTCGACGGCCCGGCCGGGATGCCAGTCGTGTTCCGCGACGGCGACGAAGCAGACGAGGCGCACGAAGCTGTTCACGATCATCGCGTACACCGCCGCTTCGATCGACGCGCCGAAGCCAAGCACGAGCACGAGCAACGTCGCGAGGCCGGACAGCCGGCCGATCACCTCGATGCGCGCGAGTTTCGGCAGCCGGAAGGCCTTGATCAGGCTGGCCTGGTATTGCGCCGCGACGCCGAGGAGCACGAAGTTGATGGTCGACAGTCGCAGCAGGCCGCCGAGTTCTCCGGAGCCGTAGAAGGCGGCGACCGGCCACGACAGGCCGAGCAGCACGAGCGCCGAGAGCAGGCCGAGACCCACGCTGATGTAGAACAGCGAGGTGCGTTCCGGCCGCGTGATGTCCTGACGATGGATCAGGTAACTGCTGAGGCCCATGTCCTGCAGCAGCGTCGCCACCGCGTTCACCACGTTGACGATCGCCAGCGCGCCGAGCAGATGCGCGTCGACGTGGTGCGCGAGGATGGCGATCTGCAGCAACTGGCTCGCGGCGCTGACGATCGTCGAGCCGGCGGTCCACATCGCGTCGCGGCGGGCGGAGATCATGCGGGGGTCTCCATGCCGAGCCGCGTGGCGAGCTCGTCGTGAAGGCGGCGCTGGTCGAAATGGGCTTCGATGGTGTAACGCGCGCGGCGCGCGAGGGCGGCGATGTCGTAGTCGCCGCGCTGGATCGCCTCCAGCTTATCGGCCAGTGCGGGTGCGTCGCGTTCGGGCACCAGCCATCCGGAGCGGCCGTCTTCGATGAGTTCGGGGATGCCGCTATGCACCGTGGAGAGGCAGGGCACGCCGCTGGCCATGGCCTCCATGAGCGACACGGGAATGCCTTCCTGGTCGCCGTCGATGGCGGTGACGCTGGGCAGGGCGAACACGTCCGACGACGCCAGCGCGGCCTGCACATAGGCTTTGTCGCGGCGGCCGCTGAGCAACACGCGGTCGCCGAGCGCACGTTCGTCGACGAAGCGATGGAGCGAATCCTGCAGCGGGCCGTCGCCGATCACCTCGAGCGTGGCCGGAACCCCGCGCGCCGCGAGCAGCGCCATCGCCTCGCAGAGGTACGTGACGCCCTTCTTCTCGACCAGCCGGGCCACGCTGACCACGCGAAGCACGCGCGACGCATCGGGAATGCCGGCGACCGGCGCGCGGAACGGAAAGCTGTCGAGGTCCACGCCCATGCGGTGCACCTGGATCTTGTCGGTGTCGCACCCGAGCATGGCGAGCTTCAGCGCCCAGCGCTCGCTGATCGGCAGCATGCGTTCGCCCGCGTCGAACAGGCGGCGGTAGTCGTCGGCATGGCGCGCGAGCACGCCATGCTGCGAGAGGTCGTAGCCGTGGAAGACCGTGAAGAGCGGGCCCTCCAGCAGGCCGAGCGAACGAAGGTTCGCGGCCAGTACGCCCATGGGGCCGAAGTGCGCGACGATCGCATCCGCGCGAAGCGGCTGGGCGAGGCGGCGTGCCGCGCCGGCGAGCACGAGGCTCTTCGCCGCGTGTCCATAACGACGGATGGACAGCGCCCTTCGCACGCGCGCGTCGGGCAGGCCGGGCAGCACGTCGCGCAGGCGGCGAAGGAGTACCTTCCACGTGCGTTCGCCACTGGCGGCATGCGGAAACACGAAGGTGGCGCGATCCATCAGCCCGCGCTTCGACACGATGTCGCCGGCCTTCGGGTCCTGGCCGCGGCTCACGGCGAGGATGCGCACGTCGAAACCGCGGTCGAGCAGGCCGACGATCTGGTCGATCACGAAGGTTTCCGAGTAGCGCGGAAATTCCGGCAGCACGAACAGCACGGCCATGCTCATGCTCCGAGCGCCAGGGTGGCGAGCACGGCTTCGCGTGCGAAGGCCTTTTCGCGCACCACGGCGGTGGCCACGCGGGGCCGCAGGGCCTCGTCGGCGAGGAGCGCGAGCACCTTGTCGCGCAGCGATCCGTCGAGCAGCGCGGGCACCGGCATGGCCAGTTCGTCCACGCCCAGACGCTTCATCACGCCTTCCGACTTGTGTTCGTAGTTGAGCGCCACGGCAGGGGTCCCGAAATTCATCGAGATGATGGCGCTGTGCAGGCGGGTCGCGATGGTCAGCACGCAGGCACCGAGCCGCTGGCCAAGCTCCACGTCGTTCAGTTCGTCCATCTCGACGTGGAACGCGTCGGGCCGGCGCAGTCGTGCCTTCACCTTCAGTGCGATCATGCGATCGTCTTTCGGATAGCCGTCGATCGCCGTGCAGGTGGAGAACGCCGCGACCTGGTAACCGGCTTCGATCACATCGTCCAGCAGCGCGGCGAACGCCGTTTCATACTGCGCCTGCGTGACACCAAGCCGCTTGTCGAACGGCGCCAGTTCGCGGAAGGTGACCGCGACGGTGGGCCGTGCGGCATCCACCGGCACCGGCGCACCGGCATGCACCAGCCACGCCGTGTCGGAGGCCCAGCGCACCTTGTCCTGTGGGATACCGCTCTTCACCATGTGCCGCACGCTCACTTCCTCGCGCAGGGCGAGGGCATCCACGCGCGCCATGATGTCCTGCGACATGGTGCGGAAGAAGGCATGGTCGAACGGACCCACGCTGTGCCCGATCATGTAGACCGGCCGGCCGGCGAGCATCGCGCAGATGGTCTGGTCGTACTGCGTCGGGCCATAGAGGTCGACGAAGAACGAGCCACCCACCTGGATCACGAGATCGTACGAGCGCAGTGCCGCCACGTAGTCGCGATGGCGACGGGGCAGGGAGACGAAACGCGACCACCAGCGCCGGCGCAGGTGCCCGAACAGCATGCGCGGCACGATCCGGCGCAGGGCGCGGGCGCGCAGCGATCCGAACCGTTTCCTGCCGGCCTCGTGGTAGTACGCGTTCAGGGTGTCGGGCAACAGATCGCGACCCAGCAGCCAGCTGGAGCTGACAGGAAAGCGGCTCGTCACGTCGATGTGGCTGTGCGGGGACGCGTCTTCCAGGCATTGCAGCAGCCCGCGCAGGATCGCGCAGTCGCCGCGGTTGCCGCAGGTGTGGTTACCGATGATGAGGATGCGCGCCATAGTGCTCGATTCGTGCATGTGTCCCTGTCGAGGGGACGGATCAGGCCGGCTCGGCCTTGTACTTGTAATAGGCGTAGGTCGAGTAACCCGACGTGCGCCGTTCCACCGCGTTGAAGATCGCGCCCTTCAGCGACACGCCGTTCTGCTCGAAGCGTTGCTTCGCGAGCGCCAGCTCGCGCGCCTTGTTGAGCCCGAAGCGCGCGACCAGCAGGCTCGTGCCGGCGTGGTGGCCGATGACGGCGGCGTCGGTCACGGCGAGGATCGGCGGCGTGTCGATGATCACGAGGTCGTAGGCAGGTACGACGGTTTCGATGAAGCGGGTGAAGTTCTCGTGCATCAGCAGTTCGGACGGATTCGGCGGCACGCGGCCCCGGCTGATGAAGTCGATGTTCGGCAACGGCCCCTTGCGGCGGACGTCCTCGATGGTGGCGTCGCCCACCAGGATGTCCGACATGCCATGGGCAGCCTCGGTGCCGAGCAGCTGGTGCAGCGTGCCTCGACGCATGTCGCCGTCGACCAGCAGCACGCGCTGGCCGGCCTGCGCGATCACCGCCGCGAGGTTGGCCGACACGAAGGTCTTGCCGGCGAACGGGCTGGAGCCCGTGATCATCAGCACGTTGTTCTTCGCCTCGAGTCGTGCGAAATGCAGGCTCGTGCGCAGGCTTCGAATCGCCTCGACGGCGAGGTCAGCCGGATCGCCGATCGCGAGCAGCGGCCCGCGCGCGCCATGGCCGCGCCGGGTGCGCGTCGAACGTGAACTCTGCCCCGCGCTCAGCGGCACCGAGGCGTACACCGGCAGGCCGAGGTCTTCGATGGCCGACGGGTCTTCCACCCCGCGGTTGAGGATCTGCTTCAGGAACACGAAGGCGAGCGCGAGAAAACCGCCGAGGAACGTCGCGACGACGACGACCAGCGCCTTGCGCGGCTGTACGGGCACGTTGCGGTCCACGGCCGCCGCGTCGACCACGCGCACGTTGCCGACGGTGCCGGCGCGCGCGATGTCGAGCTGCTGGGCCTGGTTGAGCAGGCTGGTGTATGTAGTACTGCTCACCTGCACGTCGCGGCTGAGCTTCAGGATCTGCTGCTGCGTGTCGGGCAGGTCGCCGATCTGCTTCTGCATCTGGTCCTTCTGGGCCTGCAGCTGGCCCATCTGCTGCTGGAGCGCCTTGTACGCCGGATGGTCGTGCGTGAAGCGGCGATCGACATCGGCCTCCTGCAGGTGAAGCTGCTGGATGTTGTTTTCCACCGACACGATCTGGTCGAGCAGGCCCTTGGTCTGCATGCTCAGGTCGACCGCGTGCGACCGCGTCTGGAAGGCGTTCATCGCCGCCTGCGCGCGATCCAGTTCCTGGCGCACCTTGGGCAGCTGGTCTTTCACGAACTGCAGCTGGCTCGCCGCCTCGGCGGAATTGCGCTCGACGTTCTGCCGCACGTAAGCCGTGGAGATCTGCGTCAGCACCGCCTGCGCGAGGTCGGGATCGGCGTTGTTGTAAGTGAGGCCGATGATGCCGGAGTCGTTGCCTTGCTCAAGCGCCACGACATCGGATTGCAGCTTGCCGATCGTCGTCAGCCTCGGCTGTTCCACGAGGTCGAAGCGCGTGCCGGGGTTGGCGGCAAGCTGCTTCACCTGCATGGTGATGCCGCCTGCGCTGACGAGCTGGCCCACCGCGCCTTCGAGCAGCCGCTTGCCGTCGTCGTCGTACAGCGCGAAGCGATGGCCGTCTTCCGCGCGAAGCTCCAGCTTGCGGCCGGTCAGCGTATCGGGAAGATCCAGCCTGTAGATGTCGACGAGCTCGCCGCCCCAGCCATAGCGGCTGAGACCGAAGCGAGCCGGCCCGGGCGAACCGGGCTTGCGGCCGCGCGACAGGTAGTCGCCGATGACCGGGAAACGCCGTGGCTGCGCGACGATGTCCAGGTGAAGGTTGTCGACGGCCTGGCCGACCACGAGGCGCGAGGTGAGCAGCGCGATTTCGGTGGTGGCCTGCGAGCCGGTGGTGCCCAACGACTGGGTGAGGTCACTGAGGCCGGGCAGGCTGGGCGTCTTCTGTTCGACCTGCACCACGGCGGTGGCCTGGTAGATCGGCGTGGCGAACAGCGTATAGAGCACGCCGGCAACGCAGAACGTCGCGGTGATGGCGACGATCAGCCACTTGTGATCGAGCAACGTGCCGAACAACGCATTGAGGTCGATGGTGTCGTCGTCATGGGCGGGATCGATCTTCGTCGTCATGCGGCTGCTTTGTTTCCAGAAAGTGAATGGACGTCTAGACGTTTATATCGGGTCTAGTCTGAATGGCCGGGGAAGCTTCCTTCACGCTGGAAATGCCTGTTTTCAAGGTGTCGCGCACTCGTTTCCATGCGTAGCGCCTGTGGGGCGCACGCTTTTCGCACCCGCGGGCGCGTCGCTTCATGTCGTGGGGCGGGCGTAACGGTGGCCCGGGGCGATGACGATGCCCGGGCCGACGCCTTTCGTGGAAACCACGATGTCCTTCGCCGTCGTCGCACCTCCGTTCCGCGTCGTGGAGGTTCGATGAAGGCCTGAGCATAGAGGGGACGCGCAGGCCCTCAAAGCGATGGGCGCCGGTTTTGCGACACGCGTCAACTAACCAGCATCTGTATGGCGGTATTAAGGCAGCGGCGTGAGAAAGTCGTTAAATTCGTGCCGTCATGCCTCGACGAAACACTAATGTCGTGTTCAGTTCTTGTGCAGCGCGTCGTGGAATCGCATCCACGATTCATGATGCGAAGCGGCTCCGGATGTCGCAGCGCGTGAGACTGCGTGGATCAGGGCGCCGTGACGTGACGCAGGTTCGGTAAAAGCGCCTGGAGAGGCACGGGGGCGCCGATGTGGAACCCCTGGAAGTAATCGCATCCGTTGTCGCGAAGCCAGCGCTCCTGCGCGGGGCGCTCCACCCCTTCGGCGACCACCGCCATGCCCAGCGTGTGCGCGAGCTGGATCATCGAGCGGCAGATGGACGCGGCGCGTTCGTCGGAATCGACATCGGCGACGAACGAGCGGTCGACCTTCAGCGTGTCGATCGGCAGGTCGCGCAGGTACGCCATGCTCGAGAACCCGGTGCCGAAGTCGTCGAGCGATACGCATGTTCCCTGCTGCCGCAGCCGATGAAGCGCCGCGACCGCGTGCATGGGATCCATGAGGCTGCTTTCGGTGAGTTCGACCTCGAGTGCGCGGGGCGGCAGACCGTGACGGCGGTTCGTGTCGCGGACGAGCGCCGCGATGTCCGTACGCTTGAACTGGATGGCCGACACGTTGACGGCGATCGACAGGTGACCCAGGCCTGCGTCGGCGAGTGACGTGTGCGCGCGAGCGGCCGCTTCCATCGCCCATTCGCCGAGCGGCACGATCAGGCCCGTTTCTTCGCACAAAGGGATGAAGACATCGGGAGGAATGCAGGAGCCATCGCCCTGGGGCCAGCGCATGAGCGCTTCCAGCTTGCGCACCTGACCACTGCGCGCGTCGACGACGGGCTGGAAGTGCATCACCATGCGTCCGGCATCGATGGCTTCCCGCATGCGGGAAGCCATGACGAGGCGGGCGACGGAGCGTTCGGCCATCGCAGGCACGAAGCGGTGCACGTCGTCGGTCTCGTCGGTGCGCACATGCGCCGCGAGTGCCGCGTTGGCGATGACCTGGCGCGCGTCGCGCCCGTCTTCTGGATGCGTCGCCAGCCCGATCTGCGGTTCGAGCGTGTGTAGCGTGTCGTTGAGCGCCACGGGTTCGCTCACCGCGGCCCTGATCGCCGCGATGGCGTCGTCGCGGCGTGCCGGGTCGGTAACGGCGAGCAGGAAGCGCTCGCCGGGGCGATGGGCGACCATGCCGTACGCGGCGGCGACGTCGCCGAGCCGCGTCGCCATGCTCCGCAGCACGCTGCGCCCCGCGTCGAGGCCGAACGTGTCACTGACGCGGTCGACGCCGCGCAGGTGCACGTACACCACTTCGTACCACGCATCCGGGCCGACGCCGCGATCGAGGTAGTCGACGAGCGCGTCGGTATTGGGCAGGCCGGTCGTGGTGTCGTGCGTCGCACGGTAGGTCAGCGCGCGCTCCGAGCGGATGCGTTCGGTGACGTCCTGCGCGAGCACCAGCCGGGCGGTGTAGCCGGGCATGTCGATGTCGGCGGCGTGTACCACCACGTCCATCGTGCTGCCGTCCTTGCGTCGGTGGATCCATACGCGGTCCGGTTCGCCATCGTGTCCGAGGCGCAGCGAAGCGATCACGTTCTTGAGGTTGTCGGCGTCGTAGGCGGAGCGGATGTCCGTGATGCGCATCGAACGGAATTCGTCGCGCGTGTAGCCGTAGCTGCGCAGGGCGGCCTCGTTCACTTCGAGGAAGGCCAGCGTCGACACGTCGTAGACCCAGAAAGGCAGCGGGTTCTTGTCGAAGGTGAGGCGAAAGCGCTGTTCCGCCTCGGCCAGCCGCACCGTGGCCTCCGTCAGGTGCGACACGTATTCGCGCTGATCGTGCTCGGACAGCGCGAGGTGGCGATAGAGATAGGCGAAGCCGGCCCAGTACACGATGTATATGAGCAGGCTGAAGGCGACGAAGCGGTACCAGGGCCCGAGCACTTCGTCGATGGGGACGCCCACGCCCACCCAGAGTGCGAACGTTTCGGGCGCGCTCACGGCGATCAGACGCTCCTTGCCGTCGATCCGGCTGACCCGACGCGTCGCGTCGAACGAATCGCGCACGAACAGACTGCTCATGGACTGGCCGATCACCTTCGAGCCGTCGCCGGTGCGGGCGAGGATCGTGCCGAAGCGATCGCTGATCGTGGCCACGCCGTCGTGACCGGGACGCAGGTGGTCGACCACCTCCTGTAGCTGCCGCTGTTTCAGGCGCGCCAGTACCCAGCGACCGTCGCCCGTGGGTATGGCGATGGGCAGGATCCATTGGCCGCGCACGTTCTGCAGCGGCCCCAACCGGAGCAGCGCGGTCGCGGAGTCGTCCTCGCGGGTCCACGCAGGCAGCGTGGGGTCACCCGGGCCCGGCGTGATGGCGGCGCCGTTGGTATCCACGAGCATGAGGTCGAGCAACTCGCCCTGACGGCGCGAGACGCCTTCCATGTTCTGCGCGATCAGGGAAGGCGCCCGGTCCGGTACCGATGCCAGGAGTTGCCGGCTGTCTTCGGCGATGCCTTCCATCGCACGTTGCAGGTTGAGGAACTGCGCATTGAGAAGGCGCTGGCCACCGTTCGCGAACGCTTCGCTCTGCGCGTGCGCGGCTTCGAGGCGCCGGGTGCGGTCGGAGAGGACCACGAAGACCAGCCCGATGCCGAAGATCAGGGCGAGCAGGCCACCGACGATGCGGACCAGCCGCGCCGAAAGGTGGGGTGTCGCTCGTACCATGCCTGCCTCGCGCTGGGGAAACCTCGGGTGTCGGTCGAACCTAACAACCCCCGCCACCCCCGGCAACCGGTGTGCCGGTCCGTCGCCGTTTATGCCTAGACATGGCAAGAGCGCCGCGTTCGCACTGTAGCGGCGAAGCTCGCCGTGCCGCTAATCTGTGCGGATGCGCGCCAAACCCAACGCCCAGCCCAACCAGAGCCTCATCGACGGCATCATCACGTTGCAGGCGCTGGCCTCGGCGCCCGAGCCCGTCGGCTGTCGCGAACTGGCCCGCCAGCTCAATGCCAACACCACCCGCGTGAACCGCCTGCTGAAGACGCTGGCCTATATGGGCATCGTGCGGCAGACCTCGGATCGCAAGTACGCACCCGGGCCGGGCATGCACGTGCTCGCCGCGCAGAGCCTCTTCGCCTCGGGCCTGATCCGTCGCGCGCTGCCGGAACTCGAGCGTCTGCGCCGGTTCGGGCATACGGTCGCCATGGGTGTGCTCTGGAACGACAGCGTCAGCTATCTGTTCCACGCGCCTCCCGGTATCGAAGCGGCGAGGGGCCTCGGTCGCATCGGCGTGCTGCCGGCCACCACCAGCGGTATCGGTATCGTGCTGCTGTCGCAGCTGCCCGAGGACGAAGTGCGCGAACTCTATGCGGACCGGGATATCCCGATGTTTCCCGACGGCGTCGACAGTCTCCTGGTCACGCTCGCGGCGACGCGCACGCAGGGCTACGCGCGCGTGCATGTGGCCGACGATCGCGACCACCACATCGTGGCGGTCGCCACCGGCGAACCGGTGGTGGCGGCGCTCGCCATGTCGGGCTGGATTCCCGAGTCGGCGACCGCTGAACTCGTCGACGCGTTGCGGGCGGCTGCCGCCGAGATCGCCTGATCGGATGCGCTGCGGCGCGCATTGACCTGTTGCTATTTTAGTAATACGTTCGCCCGGTCGTCGGGGGAGTGCGTGGCATGACGGGAAACGAGGGGAACGCACCACGGTCGCGCCTGCGCTGGGCGCTGCTCGCGCTTCTCTTCGTTTCCACGGTGATCAATTATCTCGACCGGCAGGCGCTGTCGATCCTCGCCACCACCATCCAGGTCGACCTGTCGATCACCGACACCGCGTACGCGCACATCGTGCAGGTGTTCCTGTTCGCATACACGCTGGCCTATCTGCTCGCGGGACGCATCACCGACTGGCTGGGCTCGCGCATCGCGCTGACGCTGTTCGTCGCGTGGTGGTCGCTGGCCAACCTCCTGACCGGCATGGCGCGCACCGGCTTCGAACTCGGCGCCGCGCGATTCGCGCTCGGCCTCGGCGAGCCGGGCAACTACACCGTGGGTTCGAAGGTCGTGTCGGAGCGTTTCCCGCCGTCCGAACGGGGGCTCGCCTTCGGCCTGTACACCGCGGGCGCGATGGTCGGCGCGACGCTCGCGCCGCCGCTGATCGGTGGCGTGGCGATGCTCTACGGCTGGCGTTCGGCGTTCATCGTGACCGGTGCGGCGGGCTTTATCTGGCTCGTCGCCTGGCTTTTGGTGCATCCGCGCGTGCCGAAGGCGGTGAAGGTGCCCGGCGCCGCCGCCGAAGGCATCCTGTGGGGCGCGCTGCTACGCGATCGCACGCTGTGGTCGCTGGTGCTGTCGCGCGCGATCGCCGATCCCGTCTGGTACTTCTATCTGTTCTGGTTTCCCAAATACCTCAACGACGTGCGCGGCATGACGCTGGCCGCCGTCGCATCGATGGCGTGGGTCGTGTACCTGGCCGCCGATCTCGGCAGCGTGGGTGGCGGTGCGATTTCGAGCGCGCTGGTGAAGCGCGGCATCGCGCCCACGCGCAGCCGCCTGATCGCGATGGGTGGCGCGGCGCTGCTCGCGCCGCTGGGCCTGTTCGCGTCGTTCCACCCGGCGTTGCCGTTGCTGTTCGCGATAGGGTCGACGGTGGCGTTCGCCCATCTCGTGTTCCAGATCAACATCAGCACGCTCGTGGTCGATCTGTATCCCGGGCGCCATATCGCGACCGTGTTCGGCATCATCGGCGCGGGTAGCGGCCTCGGCGGCATGCTGTCGGCGCAGCTCGTGGGCAGCCTCGTCGCAAGCGGTCGGTTCGACCTCAGTTTCGTGCTGATGGCCGCGCTGCATCCCATCGCCTTCGGCGTGGCATGGTTAGGCGTGAAGATGGCGCCGCGCTCGCGGGTGATCGCGAACGCGACGGCGGCCGCTCAGGACACCAGCTCGGCGTAATCCCAGAAGCGCGTGCCGGGCCGCGCCCCAAGGCCGTGTCCGGTGGGCAGGCTGTAGTGGCCGTCGGCATACGCCATGTCCGTCTCCAGCAGTTCCAGCGATCGTGCGAACAGCGAGTGCTGCCATTCGTGCCGCCACAGGCCGGGCAGGGTGGCCGATACGTGCAGGCTCGCGGCGAGGAAGAGGCCGGTGCCGATCGTCGCATGCGGGGCGATCGCCACGCCGCGCGCGGCGGCCAGCGCGTGGATGCGCAGGTACTGGGTGACGCCGCAGTGGCCCATCTCCGGCTGGATGATCGCGACGGCGTCCTGGGCCAGGCGCAGGTCGGCTTCATACGCCGTGTACCACTCCTCGCCCGCGGCGATGGGAACGGGCGACCGCTGCGCGAGCCACGCGAGGCCTGCGACGTCCTCCGGCTTCACCGGCGCTTCGACGAAGTGCGGTCGATACGGTGCCATGCGCTCGATGAGCGCGAGCGCATCGGCGGGCGCGAACTTCCAGTGCAGGTCGACCATCAGCAGGGCATCGTCGCCGAGCGCGTGACGCAATGCCGCCAGCTCCTCGACGATGCCTTCGCTGCTGACCACCGTGTGGATCTTGAAGGCGTCGTGTCCCTCGGCGTGGAAGCGCCGCGCCATGTCGACGCGCCCTTCGAGCGTGGCCGCGGGCAGTCCGGAGAGGTAACCCGGCACGCGTTCGCGCTGCCGCTCGCCGAGCATCGACCACAACGGCACGCCATGGCGCCGGGCGCGCAAGTCCCACAGGGCGATGTCGAGCGCGGCGATCGCGTCCACGTGGAAGCCGGACGTGCAGCCACGTACGCGCATCAGCCCGTAAAGGTCGTCCCATATCCGTTCGACGTCTTCCGGGTCGCGGCCGATGAGCTCGGGTGCCAGCAGGTCGTTGACGATCTCGGTCGTGGCGCGCGGCGCGCAGATACCATAGGTCTCACCCCAGCCCTCGCTGCCGTCGGTGCAGGTCACGCGCACGACGACGGAGCGATCCACGGAGGGGTAGATGGTGCCGTTACCCTTGCGCACGACGTAACCGCGCGCGTTGATCCGTTCGCCAGGACCCAGCGGCCCCAGATAGGGTGTATCGCGGGGCACGGTGACGATGAAGGTGTCGACACGGGCGACGGTGGCGGTCATACGGACATTCTCGCGTCGCGGCCGGGTGCGCTGTCCAGTGGCAGCAGGTCGGCGATCCGCGCGAGCAGGGCATCCAGTTCGCGCCGGTCCCAGGCATCGAGGGCGGGGCCCGATGCGCGCACGTGGTCGCTTCCGATCAGGCCGCGCCGCAGGAGCACGGCCTTCGTCAGGCGCCAGCGGAACACGGCCTGCATGCTCAGCAGCGGCAGCGTGCGTTCGAACAGGTCGCGTGCACCGTCGACGTCGCCTGCCGCGTAACGGGCGAGCATCTGCACATGCACATCGGTGATCTCGCAGGCGGGCATGGTACCGATCGCACCGCGTTGCAGTTCGTCCATCACGTAACGCGCGCCGGCGCCACCGAAGACGGCGTCGACGTGGCCCGCACCTTCGACGCCGAGCGCAGAGATGCGATGACCCGACGGCGCCGTTTCCTCCTTGACGTAACGGATACCGTCGACGGCCTTCGCGAGCGCGACGACCTGCGCGACACCGAGACCGACGCCCATCGGCGCGGGCGCGTTCTGCAACATGATGTCGATACCGGAAGCGATGTGGATGTCGTCGAAATAGCGCGCCATCGCCACCGGATCGTTCGCATGCGCGTGGGGCGTGAGGATCATCGATGCCACGGCACCGGCGCGCGCACCGGCCGTCGCGAGCGTCGACGCGATGGCGACATCGGGATGGCTTGCGCCGACGATGAAAGGCGCGCGTCCACCCAGCCAATCGCCGATCGACGCGGTGAGTGCGAGGCGCTCGTCGATCGTGAGCATGTCGTACTCGCTCGCGAGACCCGGGAACACGATGCCTGCCGCGCCCGCGGCAATGATGTATTCGAGCACGTTGCGCGTGCCCTCGAAGTCGATCTCGCCACTGTCCACGAAGATCGTGGGAAGAATCGGGAACACACCGGAGAGCGTCGTCATCAACTTAGTTTCCTCAATGAAAAGCCCTGAAACATGCTGCTTTGCAGCAGTGTTTTTCTTGTGCGACTGCTCTTGCACGTGAATCTATATTGCTATAATAGTTACACCATGCCAAGCAGGAAATCGCTCGGCAATCGGTGTAAAGAAGCAAAACCTCGGGGGAGGAAAATCACGTATGCGTCATACTCGTCGCACCATCCTGTCGACCCTGATCGCACAGGTACTTCTCGCATCCGCTTCGGCCGTCGCCGCGCAGACCGCGGCGAACACGCCGGCACCGGCGCCGGAACCGCCGCAGAGCCAGGATCCCGTCAATCTCGAAGGAGTGACGGTGTCGGGCATCCGCCAGAGTCTCGAAAAGTCGAAAGACCTGAAGCGCGATTCGACCCAGATCGTCGATGCGATCGTGGCCGACGACATCGGCAAGCTGCCCGACAGCAACGTCGCCGAATCGCTGGGTCGCGTCGCTGGCGTGCAGCTCGAGCGCGGCATGGGCGAGGGCAGCAGCATCCTCGTTCGCGGCCTCAGTCAGAACGTCTATCTCTACAACGGTCGCGAGATCTACGACGCGACCGGTCGCGGCGGTAACGGCCTCGACCAGCTCGGCACGTCGACCTATGGCCTGCTGACGCTGGTGCCGTCGGAGCTCATCTCCCGCCTTTCCGTCACCAAGCTCGCCAGCGCCGACCAGGTGGCGGGCGCGCTCGGCGGCATCATCGACATCCAGTCGCGCATGCCGCTCAACGCGGACGGCGACCAGAACGTGGTCAGCGTCTCCGGCACCTACAGCAAGCTGGCACGCAAGGGCGGCGGCGAAGGCTTCGCGCTGCTCTCGGGCCGCAACAAGGACGAAACGTTCGGCGCGATGATCGCGGCGAGCTACAGCCATGCGACGGTGGTGCAGCAGGGCCTGGATACGTTCTCCGGCTATGCCTCGTTCCGCGATACGACGGTGAACCCGGCGGTCACGCGTTACGGCAGCACCGACATGCGCGCGCAGAACATCGAAGACGACCGCACGAAGAAGGGCGTCAGCGCGATCCTGCAGTGGCGACCGTCGCCCGGCGTCGAAATCGTCGCGGATACCTTCTATTCGAAACAGACCGCCGATCGCGACCGCTACTGGCTTGCGTTCAACCCGAGCGCGGGCCTGAGCAACGCCGTGTACTCGCCGCACAACATCCTCATCGCCGGACGGTCGACCAGCCCGGTGCAGGCCAACACGGAAATCGCCGATATCAATGCGGACGTGTGGTCGACGGCGCTCAAGGGCTCGTTCCGCGCCACCGACCACCTCGACGGTTCGGCGGAAGTGTCGTTCGACCGATCCAAGGCGCGCTACCACCAGAACTACATGCGCCTGCAACCGCGCGCCGGTGTCACCTCGGTGATCGACTACGACCTGCGCAACGGCGACTTCGGCAGCTTCAATGTCGGCGGCGTGAACCTCACGGACCCGTCGCAGCTCGCGATGTCGATCCTGTTCGACAACGACTACCGCGCGAAGACCGATGCGCCGTCGGCCCGCACGGACTGGACGTGGAACTTCGATTCCGACCATTTCCGCGCCCTGGCGTTCGGCGCGCGCGTGACGAAGATCAAGAGCGACCAGGACCCGCTGCGTGCGGATATCCGGCCCACCGGCGGCATCCCCGCCACGGCGCTGAACGACTTCCTGCGGGTCTACAGCAACAACGATTTCATGAAGGGCGACTTCGACGGCCTGCCGCGCAGTTTCCTCGGCAGCTATCGCAGCGTGTTCAAGGGCTGCGAGGCCTTCACCGCCTTCCCCTCGATCAGCCAGAACGCCCAGTGCCTCGACGGCCGCAACAACGCGCTGGCCTATGCGGGCACGTTCAGCATCGACGAGAAATTCAACGAGGCCTACACGCGGCTCGACTGGGGCTTCGACGCGGGATCGATGCCGATCTCGGGTAACGTCGGCGTGCGCTACGTCGAGCGCGAACTCGATTCGCGCGGCAACCTGCTGTCGGGCAGCGGCGCGCCGATTCCCACCGCGTATCGCAGCACCACGCGCAACTGGCTGCCGTCGTTCATCGCCAAATGGGAAATCACCGACAAGCTGCTCCTGCGCGGCGGTGCCGCCCGTGTGGTCGCGTTCCCGAACACGGAAGACCTCAACAACGGCGTGTCGCTGAACAACAACGCGGTGTTTTCCAACGGCGTGCAGATCACGCCGGGCACGGGCAGCGGCGGTGCGCCGGGCTTGAAGCCGTTCAAGGCCGACCAGTACGACCTGTCGCTGGAGTACTACTACAACGACGCGGGCCTGCTTTCGGCCGGCGTGTTCTACAAGGATGTCTCCACCTTCATCGTGCAGCGCCAGAGCGCCGAGAGCTACGGCGGCGTGAACTACTTCGTCAACCGCAAGATCAACGGCGATCACGCGACGGTGAAGGGCGCGGAGCTGCTGGCCCAGGTGCCTTTCACCTTCCTGCCCGATCCGTTCGACGGCTTCGGCATGGTGGCGACATACACCTATATCGACTCGACCACGCCCATCAAGGACGTGACCGGTGGCTCGATGACGTTCCCGGGCCTGTCGAAGAACAACGCGAACCTCGTGTTCTATTACGAGAAAGGACCCTTCAGCACGCGCCTCGCCTACAACTGGCGCGACGAATACCTCGTGGGGCTTTCCGCGGCGGCGACCGGCATCTACAACGACACGTACAAGGATCTCGCCGCGTCGGTGAGCTACGACTTCACCGACAGGCTCTCGCTGCAGGTGCAGGCCACCAACCTGCTCGACAGCAAGCAGCGCACGTACGACGGCAGCCGCGAAGGCCTGCGAACCAACGTGGTATACGGTCGCAACTACATGGCGACCGTGACCTGGCGGTTCTGACGATCGGGGCCGGCGCGAAGGGGAGAGGCGAGTGAAGAGCGAATCACTGGAAGGTCGCGCGGCGATCGTGACGGGCACGGCGAGCGGCATCGGCGCGGCGGTGGCGCGCCGGTTGCGCGACGAAGGCGCGAAGGTGACAGGGGTGGACCTGAAACCTTCGCCGTCGGTCGACCTGTCGCTCGAGGTGGACCTCCGGAACGACGACGCGGTGCGCGATGCCATCGCGACCGCCGCGGCGGCGCACGGCGTGGCCACGATTCTCGTGCACTGCGCGGGGATCAGCCCACCGGGCTCGCTGCTCGGATCCAGCGACGCGCTCTTCATCGAAACGTACGACGTCAACGTGCTGTCGGCGGTGCGGCTGCTCCGGCATGCCGTCCCCGGCATGCGCGACGCGGGCGGCGGGTCGGTGGTGCTGACCTCTTCCATCAACGCGCGCTTCGCCACGCCAACGCTGGCTGCCTACGCGGCCAGCAAGGCGGCGGTGGAATCGCTGGTGCGTACCGCGGCGCTCGAATTCGCGCCGTGGCACGTGCGGGTGAACGCCGTCGCGCCGGCCTCGATCGACACGCCCTTGCTGAGGCAATCGTTCGACAGCGCCTCCGATCCGCACGCCGCACGGCTCGCCAACGTCGACCGGCACCCGCTGGGACGTCTCGGCACCGCCGACGACGTGGCGCATCTCATCGCCTTCCTGGCCGGCGATGGCAGCGCATGGCAGACCGGAGGCATCTTTCCGATAGACGGCGGCGCGTCGGTGACGCGCCGCTGAGGAGACACGATGGGATCCGATGTCATCGCCCTGAACTGGGGCAGCTCCAATTTTCGCGCTTATCTCATCGACCACACCGGCAAGGTTCGGGATGCCTTCGCGGAACCCGCGGGCATCGCGTCGCTCGACCGCGACGGGATGGAGGCGCAGATCCGCAAGGTGAGCGCACGCTGGCCCGACGCAGGCACGCTCTACGCCTGCGGCATGGTGGGATCCAACGTCGGCTGGGAGGAGGTCGGCTACGCCGACTGCCCGATCGGCCTCGACGGACTGGCGGCCAACCTGCACCCCGCGACCATCGCCGGCCGTTCGATGCTCATCGTGCCCGGGCTTGCCTGCCGACGTGAAGCGGACGCTGCGCCCGACATCATGCGCGGGGAGGAAACCGAACTCTTCGGTCTGCTCAGGGCAGGGCGCTTGCCCCGCGACGGCGTCGTGGCGCTGCCCGGCACGCACAGCAAATGGGTGCGCATTGTCGACGGCCGCGTCGCGGAGTTCATGACTGCGATGTCGGGCGAGATCTACGATCGCCTGACTGCGGCGGGCATGCTCGCGTCGGTCGTGTCCGGTTCCGCGAGCCCCGGCGACGCGTTCACCGCGGGCGTCAGGGCAGGGCTCGAACGCGCGACCGGGCTCGGGACGAAGCTGTTCGGCGTGCGCGCGAAGGTGATCCGCAAGGATCTCGTCCGCGACGACGCAGCCTCGTACCTGCGCGGGCTGCTGATCGGCGCGGAGATCGGCGATGCGCAGGCGACGTATGGGCTGAGCGACGGACGCGCGGTGACGCTCGTCGGCGCGGCGGCCGTCTGCGCGCTGTACGCGGAAGCGCTACGGGTCATCGGCGTGGCGTCGCACATCGTCGACGCCGCGGACGCGACGGCCATCGGCTTCGCGGCGCTCCACGCGACGAGAAGCGCGTGAATGGCTGAGGCCTCCGTGGGAAGCCCGCTGGCGGGCGAATGGGGGCTTGCCGCGAGCATCCCTTCGCTCGCAACCGTGCTCCCAAAAAGCAAGAGCCAGCTTCCTTTCCGGTGCCGCCGCGGGGCATTCGATGCAGTGGCCAATGCGCATGATCGCGTGATAGCTTCGCGCGACGGGGGTGGGCCTCAAGCGTTCGGTGAAGGCACTCTGGTTTTTCTAGGTCAATCAACGTTTCGCCCTATGCTCACGCCGCTAACGCCCGTACCAGCCAGCACTCGCCTGGGAACAACGATCCATGCGTACTCCGCGATCGCGCAATTGCCGCATGCGACCGTGTTCCAGTGTTTCGCTCCGTACGCCCGGGTTTTTGATAATGGTCCGCTGGCGGTGCTCTCCCATCCGGAGAGGACCACTTGGCCCGGTGATTTCAGGCATCCCCGGCACGGCGAACACGTGCGCGATTCCATGGCGGGGGCGATGGGTGCTATAGGGGCACCGAGCATCGTGCTTGCTGGCGTCGGGCAACGGCGGCTCGCCCGTGTGGCGCTTTGCCCGCACGCGGCCGAGCGATTCAAGGAGTGGCCTGTGCACCGCTGGCAAGCGCTTGCGGAACACTTGCTACACCAAGGGTTCGAAGTGATGGCTTTTCCGCAACCCCAGCGCGAGCGATGGGCCTGGCCTGACGGCGTCTTTGAATGTCTTGTCGATCTTCCCCGGCTGGCCGGCGCCCTCCAGATGGCAACGTTTGCGGTCGCGGTCGACAGTGGCCCAGGGCACCTCGCTGATCTGTTCGGCACGCCCGTGGTCGGCCTGTACGCGGCCACCAGCGCCATCACCTATGGCCCCTACGGATCGCGACATCTCTGTGTAGACCGACACGAAGACGCCTTCCCCATAGGGCGACGTTACGACACGGCTGCACACGTCACCGGCAACCCCATGTACGCGGTTACGGTGAACACGGTCCTCAGGACCATCGGCGAGAATTTTTCGCCGCCGCCCTAAACTTTTTCTCCGGACGATGGATTGATGTACTGAACCTTCCCGAAAAAGGGAAGAACAGCACCGATTCATCAGGGGAAAAACATGGTTGCAGTGGTCTCTGGCAATGGACTTGGCCTCCTCAACGGCAGCCTTTCGCAGCTCGGTCAGATTTCAAGCGCTGCGGGGGTGGGTCAGAGCCGGGACCACCAGTACATCAACACCAGCAACGGCAACCTGGTTCTACAAGCCGCGGACGCGGCCCTGGTGTTCAACGGGGTATCGCTATCGGATCTCCGTACGTATAACAGCGAAGGCACCGGATTGGGCCAGGGATGGATCTGGGGTTTTTCTCGCAAAGTCGGCGGCCTCACGGGAACGGTCAACGCCGCGGGGAGCACCATCCAGCGTACCGCCGAAGACGGTTCGGTTCTCACCTACGCCTATGACACTTCGACAGGCGTGTACCGTGCGACGGCCGAAGCAGGTGCGCGGGACGCGCTCAAGTGGGACACCGCCACGTCCCGCTGGACATGGACGAATGTCGACAGCCGCCAGACCGAGACCTACAACGCCACCGGCGTGCTGGTCGCCGCCAACGACGCGCTGACCGGTGGAAGCTATACGCTGGCCTACACGAATGGCCGACTCGTCACCGTAACCTCTGGCGACGGGGATGTCCTGTCGTTCGGCTACGACGCACAGGGCCGAATCACTTCGCTTTCCACCAAGGAAGTGCCCGCAGGTGGGACCACGGCGGTAACGCGCACGAGTGTCGTCTACGGATACGACGAACTGGGGCGGCTTTCCAGCGTCACCACCTCGCTCGAGTCCGATAGCCTGAGTACGGCGGAGACCTTCAGTTCGGTTTATGTCTACGACGGAACGAGCAACCGTATCGCCAGGATGACGCAGGGCGATGGGACGACCGTCGCGTACGGGTACACCGAAGGCAGCGATGGCATCTTCCGGGTTACCACGATCACGACGGGAACCGGGCCGGACGCGTCGACGCAGACGCTTGACTATGTGACGGACGGCCAAGGCAGAACGTCCACCACGATCACAGACGCCGGAGGTCGGGGCTGGACGTATGTCTCCGACGCGAGTGGCCGCCTGGTGGCCATTATCGAGCCGGCCGTCGACGGTGTTCGCCAGACCACGGCGTATGCCTACGATGCCAACAACAACGTCACGTCCATCACCGACGCGCTCGGGAATACGACCACGTTCGCCTACGACGCCATCGGCAACAGGGTCTTCGAGCAGGACGCCGCAGGCAACACCGTCACCCGTACCTACAATTCCAACAATCAGGTCGTTACACAGACCACGTATCGCGTCGCCACTCCGGGCGCCACGCCGACGGCGTCCTCCACGCCGGAAACGGTCCGATACGTGCTCGAGAACGATCGCGTTCGTTTCGTCATCGACGCCAGGGGCGACGTGACGGAGAACCAGTACGACAACGTCGGCAAGTTGGTCACCACCCGGCGCTTCGTGGGCAGCAAGTACGCCGTGGGCGGGTTGGCACTCACGGCGGTGCCGACCATGACGCAGATGAACAACTGGGTGAAGGCCCGTGATCTGACCCAGACCCTGCGCACCGACTATACGTACGACCTGCGGGGACTGATGGCCACGTCCAGTCAGTACGGCACGGTGAATAGTGCAGGGACCGGCGTCAGTGACGCTTCGGCAACTGTGACGCGGTACGTATTCGACGCAACCGGCTTGCTTCGTCAGACCGCGGTCGTCCGCAGCAATGGTGTAGACGCCACCACGTATGCTTACGACGGCATGGGGCGCCTCGTGGGGTCGGTTTCCGCAGATGGAGCGAGTACGGCCTGGAGCTATGCATCCGATGGTTCGGTGACCCGGATCACGACGGATCCGACGGGTGCGGCCGCGTCGCGCGTGCACACGGAATTCCGGGACAGTCGCGGTAACGTCATCGCCGTTCGTGACGCTGATACCTCGGGCTCCCAGGTCCGCGTCACTCGATATGTTTACGATGCGAACAACCGGCTGCGCGCGGTGATCCAGCCGGACGGGGCGATCGACTACAGCTTCTACGATGCCGCCGGCCGTATGGCGATGACTGTCGATGCCGGAGGCCAGGTTACCGAATTCAATCGCGACGCAGATGGACGCGTTGTCACAACGATACGCTATGCGGCATCACTGGATGCGACTGGCTGGCTGGTCGATGGCGTCGTGGTGCCTGTAGACGTGGCCGCGGTACGCCCCGCGGCTGGTTCGCTTGACCAGGTGAATCGCGTGACGTTCGATGTCGCCGGACGTGTCGCAACTCGCACCGATGCGTCGGGCCTCGTCACCACGTACACCTACGACGGCGAGTCCAATCTGATCAAGACGGTGGAGGGCTCGGGAACACTCGCCCGAACCACGCGATTCTTCTACGACGCCGCAGGCAATCTGCAGGCGACGCTGGACGCGGACGGCTATCTCACCGAGCGAATGATCGACGAGGCGGGCCGCCTGTCTCAATCCATCCGCTATTACACGCCGACGCCGGTTGCCCGACGAGCCGCCGGAACGCTCGCCCAGCTGCGTCCGGCGGAAGCGTGGAACGACGAGACGACCACGTTTTACTACGATGGGCAGAGTCGCCTTATCGGCACGCTCGATGGAGAGTCGTACTTCACCCGCATCACCTACGATGAGGCGACGCGCACCACGACGACCATCCGTTACGCGGTCTCGCTCGACGATCGTGATGATTCCGCCTGGTCCACCCTCGTCTCAATGACGGCGGGGAAAAGCGGGCAGGTCACTACATCGCGTACCGATGCCGAAGGGCGGATCGTGTCTTCCACGAACGCGCAAGGTACCGAGACACGCTCGGTCTATGATGCGTTCGGCAATCTGGTGTCGACGACGATAGCGTTCGGGACCACGGACGCAAGAACGCAGTCGACTACATACGACGTGTTCGGTGCGCCGGTCACCACCACCGACGGCGAAGGAAAGATTACCCGGTACACCTACGACGCCGCGGGTCGCGAAGTGAGCCGCACCGATGCACTGGGTCAGGCCACCTGGACCGTTTATGACGCGCTGGGCCGGACCCGATTCGTCGTGCGCGGTATGGCGGACGCCGCCGGCATCCCCAATGCCAGTGGCGAAGTCGTTGCCTATTCGTACGACGCGTTCGGTGCCATCGCGAGCACCACGGCCTATGCGAATAGGCTCCCCCTCGGTTCGGACGGCCCCGGTGACCTGGGTGCAGTGGCTGGGGCATTGGCAGTCGTTGCGGACCCGGTCCGCGATGGCCAGGTGTCAATGCGCTACGACTCGGCGGGGCGACTCGTGCAGTCGATCGACAGCCTAGGTGTGGTTACGTCCTATGCCTACGATGCGTTCGGTCAGCTCGCCACGACGACACGACAGCGGGGCGCGAACGGCACGACTCGCGACACCTACAGTTACGACAAGCGAGGGAACCTGCTGTCCGTCATGGAGGATGCGGACGGCATCCGGCGCGTCACGTCCAGAACCTTCGATGCACACGGTCGCGTAGCGACGGAGACGGACGGGCGCGGCGTCGTCACTATTCACGAGTACGATGACCTGGATCGTGAAGTCAGTACGACGATCACGGTGGATGGTGATTCCCACGAGACGGTTCGCCGCTTCGATGCGTTCGGACGCGTTGTCGCTTCCACGGATCCCCTGGGCCACACCACCACGATCAGCTACAGCGATGCCGATCGTACGCAGACCGTGGTGACTCCCGAGGGCGTGACCACGGTTTCGGCGTTCAACCGGGAAGGCCAGCTCATCGCCGTGACCGATGGGGCGGGGAAGGCCACCACCTACCATTACGACAGGGAAGGCCGCCTTATCGGTGGTACAGACGCGGCAGGCGGAACAACGAGCCAGGCTCTCGACGCTGCGGGCCACCTGCTCCGTACCACCGATGCTGCTGGCCGCGTGGTGGCTTACAGTTACGACGCCGCAGGTCGCGTGCTGTCACGCACCGTCGATCCCGATGGACTGGCGCTGACCACCCGCTACACCTACGACGGCCGCGGACAGCAGGTTGCCGTCACGGATCCGACAGGTGTCACGACGACGTACGCGTACGATTCGGAAGGAAACCTTACCCTGCGCACCGTCGATCCGGCGGGGCTGGCCATCAAGACCGCGTACACTTACGACGCGCAAGGTCGGCAGGTCACCGTGGTGGAAGCTTCCGGGAGCGAGGCACAAACCACGACGCGGTTCGTCTATGACGCGTTGGGTCGGGTCAGTCAGCGCATCATCGACGATGGAAGGTTGAACCTTGCCACCGCTTACACCTACGACGGAAACGACCACGTCATAAGCAGCACCGATCCGGCGGGTGCGACCACCTGGTTCGCATACGACGAGGAAGGCCAACTGATCTATCGCATGGATCCTGCCGGAGCTCAGGGTGCGGATCTGGGGCGCATGACGCGTTTCAATTACGACGCTGACGGGGTGCTTGTATCCACCCGGGCACTCGCGACATTGATGTCGACGACAGCTCTCGCCATTGCGACGTCCGGCTCGCCCGCGGAAGTCCGCGATACCTTGTTCGCTCTGTACGAGGCCAATGCGACCAGTCTCGACGATGTCAGCTATCGCGTTGTCGACGCGGATGGACGCTTGCGGTTCACCGTTGATGCAAGCGGCGCCGTGGTTGAATACCGCTATAACTCGCTCGGGCAAATGGCATCGACCGTCACCTTCCATGGAACGATACAGCCGGGCGGCGACCTTCTGATCGCGTTGCGAGACGGTAGGGCGAGCATCGAGGACCTCACCGCGGCGCTTGCGGAGTTTGGGCAGAGTGACGCGACGGCATCCGTCGATAGCTATTATTATGATGACGTTGGTCGCATCCGCTTCACCGTGAGTATCGACTCGGTGGACGGCGTGAATGTCGGAGTAGTGAACGAGATCCGCTACAACTCTGCCGGCGATGCTGTCGCGACACTGACACACGCGCGTGTGTTGACTCATGCCCAGATGGTTGCCGGCGTCGACACGCAATCGCTCGCCGGATGGATGGCTGGCGATGCGCTGGCTATCGAGGCGGATCACTATCTGGACGCGGCCGGGAGGGAAGTCGCCACGCGCGATGCCAGCGGCGCAACCACGTTCACTTTCTATGACGACGACGGCCGCGTCGCGGCTACCGTTGATGCCACCGGTGGCCTTGCCAGGTTTGCTTATGACGAGGCAGGGCGGCTCATCCGTCGCGACGCCTATTTCGTCCCTCGGGATACGCAGGGGTGGCTGGTCGACAATCGAGTGACGATGTCGCTGACCGACATCGACATCCTGAGCGAGTTGCCCGAGCTCAGTCCGGCGACGCATACCCGGTTCGCATACGACGACCTGGGGCGTCTCATCGAACAGCGAACCCCGCTCGATGTTGGTAATACGTCGAGCACGCCCCCGGACCGGGTGCAGTATTTCACCTACGACGGTGCGTCGCGCGTCGTTACCTCGACCATTGCCAGTGAACCCGATGGGGCTACGTCGACACGCCGATCCACGGTCTATTTCTATGATGCCAACGGCCGCGTGACAGCAACCGTATCGCCCTTGGGCTATGTGACGGAAGCCGTGTATGACGCGTCGGGAGAGATAACCAAGACCATCGCTTACGCGACGTCGGCGCTGATGCGCGACGCGGACGGGATTCCGCTGCCTTTCGGTCTCAACCTCGATGCGGTGCGTCCGTCACCCTCCGCGCAAGACCAGGTATCGTGGACGTTCCGCGATGCTGAGGGGCGAGTCGTCGCGAGTGTCGACGCGGAAGGGTACGTCACCCAGTTCGTCCGCGACATTCTGGGACAGATCGTTTCCACGCAGCGCTACGTCGATAGACTGCCCGTCGGTACGACGATGACAGCGACGGGAGTCGCCGACGCGATGGCATCGCGGAGCTTCCGTGCAACGACAACTGTGTTCGACGCGTTGGGGCGCGTGCTCACCGAGACTGACGAGGCAGGCACTGTCACGGCGTACACGTACGATAACCGAGGGCACGCCACGTCCACGGTGACGGCCGTGGGCACCGACGACGTACGCGGCGTCAGCGCACGATACGACGCCCTGGGTCACCTGGTGGCGACGACTGACGGCCTTGGACGCGTCACGACCTACACCTACGACCCGCAAGGTAACCTCGCCAGCACGACGGATCCGTTGGGCAATACGGTCTGGCGTATCAGCGACGGCAATGGACGGGTTCTGTATACGCTGCGGGGCGTTGCCGGTCCGGACGGTACGCCGAACGCACGAGCCGAAGTGATGGCGTCCCGGTATGACGGGTTGGGTGAGCTCGTCCACACGACCACGTATGCCGCACGGCTCGACATGACGAGCCTCGGGGCGCTCGATGCGGCCGCAGTTGGTGCTGCGGTGAGCCTCATTGAGAACTCCCCGAACTACGAGCCTGGCCCCGGCGTCTCCAGCGATCACGACATCTATTACCGTTACGACGACGCTGGAAACCTGATTGGCGTCCGGTCTGGTAGAAGCGTGCAGATGTACGGCTACAACGGGATGGGCGATCTGGTTTATTCCGTGAATCCGGGCGGTCATACCGCGTCGTGCGGCTATGGATCGGATAGCGTCAATGTTACGTACTACCAGTATGACGAGGATGGTCGTCGCATCAGCGCCTATGAGGGCGTGGATGTACGAGACGAAGGCGAGCAAACCATCATCACGGACCCTGTCGAGTTCTTCGATAGTTGGTACGGCGTTTGGGACGACCAGACGCGCGCGTATAACGGTGACGCGGCCCAGGTCACGCTGTCTGAAGTCGACGCTTTTGGCAACGTCGTGCGCACCACCGATGGGCGTGGCGTCATCACAGAATGTGCCTACGACCACCTCAATCAGCGCACCTCGACGACTCACGTGATGTATACGGGGAATGCGACGACGGCGACCGCTTATGACGCGTTCCATCGGATCGTGAGCACCACCGACGCGATGGGCGCCGTCACCAGCTATGCCTACAGCGACGCCACGCGCACGATGACCGTCCGTTCGCCGGAGGGAGTCATCCTTGCGACGGCGTATAACCGCGAAGGACAGATCATTGCCGTCAGGGACGCCTCTGGCCTCGGCACGGTGTACCAGTATGACGCCGCGGGTCAGCTCGTCACGACGGTCGATAGGGCGGGTGGCCGGCAGACCGCCACTTTCGACGCTGCAGGAAACGTTACCGAGCAGGTCGATGCCGATGGCCGCGTTGTACGGTATTCGTACGACGCGGCTGGCCGCGTGCTGACACGTATTCTGGACCCTGATGGCTTGGCTCTGGCAACGACATATCGCTACGACGGGCAGGGGCATGTCATGCTCGAGACCGATCCGACGGGCTCGGTCACGGCATACGGATACGACTTCGACGGCAATCGGACCGTTGTCGTCCGCGATTTTGGGGACGATACGCACCTCAATGCGACCACCTGGTACGTGTACGATCCTGCGGGACACGTCGTTGCGGTGACGCAGCGCGGTCGCTACTACACCCCCGAGCGCACTTACGACTATGACGCGATGGGGCGCCTTGTCGCCGAACACGGCGTTGTCGAGCGGCAATACGGATACGACCAATCCGGCAATCTGTCGCTGGAATTCAACGGCGACCACAATCAGACCCTGCACGTCTACGACGACGGAAACCGCGAGATCTTCACGATCGCGCTCATGTGGGGTGGTGAGAGTCTGGACGCTACGGTTACCAAGCGCACGTTCGATGGCGATGGTCGTCTGCGTACGCTTACCGTCTTCGACCAGCGGTGGCCGGACTATCAGTATGCATACAATTTGATGAAGGTCGACTGGTGGAACGGTCACTGGTCCGACCGCGTCGACTGGACCATGGCGTCGATTCTTTCCGCCACGCCCTATCTTGAGATTGGCTCGAAGGAAGAGAGCTATTTCTACGATCCCGACGGACGCCAGATCATGTCGGTCGTCGACGGGCGGGTCACGGAGTCGCGGTACGACAGCCTTGGACGGGTTCGCCAAACCATAGCCTACGATGTCTTGCTGCAGATCGACGGGCACCCGACAGAACCGACGTTGGCCCAGGTACGGAGTGCTCTGGCTCGCAATGGGTCGACGGAAGCCACGTCGCGCTCCACCGTCAACTATTACGACGAAGCGGGTCGCCTCCGTTTCACCGTTAAGCTCGGACCGCAGGGCGGCCACGTCGCGGAAACGACCTACACGCCATCCGGCGCCGTCGTCGCGACGCGTGTGTACGACGCGCCCGTTCCTCTCTCAGCGCTCGGTAGCGAAAGCACCACCGAGAGCCTGGCGACCCAGCTGGCGGGCAGAACGTATCAAGGGACTCGGGCGTTTTACGACGGCGCAGGTCGCAAGACCTATGAAGTAGACGCCGCGGGTGTCGTTCGCGAATGGCGCTACGATGGCGCGGGGCGTACGACATGGACGCTGACCTGGGCCCACCCCGTTAGCGTCACGGCAGCCACGACGGCCGATAGCCTGCGTTCCCTTGTCGCCTCGGCGAATCCGTCGAACGGCGATGCGACGGGAAGCGGGACCGCCTACGATGCCCTCGGGCGAGTGGCCGCGACGTTTCGCGCTTATGGGAGCACACCGGCTTCGGTCTATACCTACTTTCGTAATGACGGCCGGCCGGGCACTCGCACCGACGCCGATGGCACTGTCACGACGTACGACTACGACGACAGCGGCAACGTCAGCCGGGAGACGGTACATGCTGTCCCGGTCAGTAGCTATGACGCCCATGGCGTGCTGACGACCAAGACCAGCGATATCGTGACGACGTACGGTTACGACGGTGAGAATCGGAAGATCAGTGCGAGCATCGAGAGCAACGCTGGAAGTACAGTAACGTACTATCAATACGACTATGCCGGTCACCTGACCGTCGTCGAAACCAATGGCACGCAGACAGGTGAAAACGACAGCACGACGGTCGCAATACGTACGGAAGCAACGTTTGACGAGCTCGGCCGCAAAACGTCCGAGACTGATGCAAATGGAAGCGTCGTATTCTTTATCTACTCCGATGGTTCGGATCGTCCGCGCTACACCATTGATGGCGGCGGTTATGTAACCGGCTATACCTACAACGGTCACGGCGAGCCCATCGAGATCACGCGCTTCGCCACATCGGTAGGTGTCGACTGGAGTACCACGCAGACTGGCTATCAGGCTGGCTTTGACAGGCCCGTCGTATCGCCAGACGATCGGACGATCACCATCGCTTACGATGTCTACGGCAACAAGGTAGAAGTTCGCCAGTCCGAGATTTCGTACACCAAGGCGGATGGTACCGAGGCTCATGGCACGCCGATCACCCGGTATACGTACGATACGTTCGGACGCGAGACCAGCGCCATGGTGCTCGTGAGCGGAACACCCGGTGTGGACGCGATCTGGTCCACGTCCTATAGCTACTACGACGCGTCTGGAAACAAAACGGCGGCCGTCGATGCGTCGGGCTACCTCACGACATGGGCCTACGATAGCTCCGGTCATGTGTTGCGCCAGATGCAGTTTGCTCGTGCACTCGATCCGGCCACGATCACCGTGGGTGGCTCGGGTCCAGCCGCACCGGTAGCAGGTGACTCCGTCACCGGCCCCGATCGCCTTACGACGTACACCTATACCGCCGAAGGCCAGGTTGCCACTGAGACGACGATGCACACCGTGGCTGATGGCCATGGGGGAACGACGGCGCAGGCGCTGTCGGTTTCCTACGGTTACGACCGCATGGGGCGCGTAGTGAGCCTGACCACCAACGGCCGTACGGTTACGACGTCGTACGATCCAATGGGCCGGGTCGTGCGCGTCACGGGTCCGCAGGAACGCGTGCTCGTCGGCGACTGGCAAGCTCGCCTTGCGGCGGATGGGTCGCTCACCCTCGACAGCGCATCGCTGTACGTGACGTCTTCGGAGGTGACCACCTACGGCTACGACGAGCAGGGCAATCGCACCACGGAAACCCACAGCAACACGGCCACTGGCGCCTTCGCGACGACCTACTATCGCTACGATGCGGCAGGCCGCGAGATCGCACGCGTGATGCCGGCCGACGGGCGCACGCTGGACTGGTCGAGTTCCCGTGTGCAGAGGCAGTCGTGGGATGCTCAGGGAAATCTGCTCACGTCGGTCTACCAGCTGACGGAAAATGATGGTCACGCCGTTACGGTAACCACGACGAACAGCTACGACGCCCAGGGGCGACTCCTGACGACGACTACGTCGCGCTCGGATGAAGCGAACCCAGACGTGTCGCGCGGCAATGTCTATGACGCCTTTGGTGAAGTGATCTCAAGCGGCACAGCGGAGACGACCGGCGAGGTCGTCGCTACGTACGACAACGCCGGTCGCCTCGTACGCGGCACGGATCCGAAGACCGGCGTCGTCCATACGTACACTTACGATCTGGTCGGCAACGTGCTGACGGACAGCTATCCGGGTGCGGATGGTGCCAGCACCGTCACACTCCGGTATGTGCATGATCGCGACGGCCGGGTGACGCAGCAGACGGTAATGACGAGCACAGGGCCCGCCACCCTTACCAATACGTTCGATCGTTGGGGCAACGTCCTGTCCGCGAGCGACGCGCGAGGGGCGGTCACGACGTATCGCTACGACGAAAGCGATCATGTCATCAGTGAGTCCGGACCGGTCGTCGAGGTAGTGGACGAGCATGGCGTGGCGACATCGACGGGACCGATCACGCGTACTTTCTACGACCTCGACGGCAACGTCGTCGCGCGTCTCGACGCCAATGGCCATGGAACGGGCTCGGTCTTCGATGCCATGGGCCGCGTTGTGAGCGTCACCGACGGCGCAGGTGCGACCCGTACGTACGCTTACGATGCCATGGGGAACCAGGTCGCGGAACAGGACGGCCTGCATTACGTCACGTTCCGCAACTATGACAGTGCAGGTCACGTGGTCCAGCAGGGCGACTTCACCACGGTGAACGGACAGCGCCAGATGTCGTGGCGTCAGGCCTACGTACTGGACGAGGCAGGCAACCGAATTCGTGTCTACGATGGCACGGGGTCGGCTTTCCTCCAGGCCGGGAACCTTGCCGCGGCCGATCGACACGCGAGTTGGTACGGGTTCGACAGCCAGGGACGCGTACTGTGGAGCCAGAGTATCGCGCAGCATGCGGCCAGTTTGTCCGACGCAGGGTCAACGGGCGCGAGCGGCTGGACAACCGCCCTGTTCAATCCCAGGTTCGATCAGGGATCGACGGGCTGGACGGCGGCAGGGGGATTCCAGTTCCCTGGCGGATCGGCGATATACAACAGCGCGACGGAACAGTCGGGCGACATCGTCAATAACGATCGCGTACCAGTGGATGTGGGGCAAGTGATCACGGCATCGGCCAGCATCCAGGTCACCGGACAGGGCCGCGGCAGTGTATTCCTGGTCTGGTACGACGCCGCTGGCCAGGTCATCGCACAATCCAGCGATTCCAACGGTGTGACGAGCGGCGCAGGCACCTCGTCCGTAACTGGTACGGCCCCGACTGGCGCCGTCGCAGTCGCCATGGGCGTAAACGCCGCCAATGGCGCGGATACGAATAATCAGATATCCATCCAGTCGGTGAACTGGCAGTACACGCCGCCAGCGTGGGCGGTGTCTGACAACGGCGGTGTCGTGGTGACCTTGCCCACAGGCAGCTTCACCATGCAGCCGACGAACGGCGACTTCGAGAATGGCAGCGGCGGCTGGGCGAGTGGCCCGGGCTGGACCATTGTCAGGGGCTACGACTACGGCCCGAATGGACAGGGCACGGGCGGCGCGGCTCGCCTGAACAACACTGGCGGCGCCCGTCCGGAGATGCTCAACACCAACCGTGTACCCGTACAACCCGGCCAGCAGATCACTGCTCGCGCCATGGTGCAGCAGGGAGCGTCCGACTCCGGTGACGCCGGTGCCCAGGTGTTCATTATCTGGCTGGACAAGGACGGCAATCGTGTCCAGACCGATCCGGGCAACATGGTCGATAGTGGTTCGGGCGGCAAGTGGCACTCGAGCGACGTGACCGGCACCGCGCCGCCCAATGCGGTGTTCGCACAGGTTGGCGTTGCCGGATACAACAACAGCGGCGATCCGCTTTACGTCGACGCGGTGCAGTGGAACTATCAGTTCCTCGTGCCCCGCGAACCAAGGCTGGTTCGCACCGAATACGTCTACGACGTACACGGCAACCGTGTCGGCGAGAAGACGGCCGAGGGCGACGTTCAGAGCTGGACTTACGATGCCTTCGGTCACGTCACCGCGCATACGGATCTGAGCGGCGCGACATACCATTACATTTACAACGAGCAAACCGGGCAACTCGTTCACCAGGACGACAACTGGAGCAGCCCGGCCACGTCCGTCCCGTCCTGGATCACAGGGCCGATCAACACGGCCAACAGTTCCGACAGGACCTACTATGCCAATGGGCTGGTCAAGACGATCACCTATGCCGATGGCTCGGCTTATAGCTATGAGTACGATGCCAACGGCAACGTGACGCGCGAGGAATCGATAACGCATGATGCGATCAACACGTCTGTCCATGTGGTGACCCAGACCACATATGACAGTCACGATCGCATCAGCCACGTGGTGACGAGCAATCTTTCGGCAGGCACGCAGTTGCTCGATCTGTACTATCGCTACGACGGCGTGGGAAATCGACGCGAGATCCGGGGCACATCGGGGAACACCACGCAGGATGCCTGGTACACCTACGATGGGGACAACCGCGTCCTCGTCTCCGCTGGTACGCTGAAGAACGGCTCGATCGAGGTAACTTCGGGTCTTTCGTACGCCTTGTCGTACGATGCCGCGGGCAATGCGAAAACGCGCATGACCATGGCCAGCGGCCATCACATGCTGGCGGTATCGGAATACGATGACCGCGGTCAGCTCGTCCGCTCGCGCTACGCCGTAGACCTGGATGCCGGCGGTGCGAACCGCGGCGTACAGGAGACCCGCACGTATAACGAGAACGGCCAGGTGCTATCGGTCATTCAGTTCTACGCGATCGGTGCGCACCTGGATGGCCACTCCACCGGCAAGACCAATGCCGATGGCGAAGAGATCGTTACGACCGGCAAGGACATCGGCGGCTTCCTCGCCAATGCGACTTTCGATCGTTACGACGCCTTCGGACGCCTGCTCGAGGAACAGAACTTCGGGCATCCATCGAACTGGACTGGCACCAACGGCTCCGACCAGGTTCCGGCCGGCACGCCGGCGCCAGATGCGAAGTCGTTCGGAAGCCTTTCGCTGCAGAGCGAGGTGCTGTACCAGGGGCCGCACGGAGCGCCAGGCTACGACGCCACGGGCAACATCGTCTTCTACCAGATGATCAAAGCCACGGGGCAGACGGATCAGTACACGGTTACCTATCTTAAGAAAGATGCGTACCTCGAAGCCGCGACCAGTGGACAGAACGTATCGGGCACGACCAACGTCATCCCCTCGACGGATCAGAGCATCTACGACCGTCGCGGCGATCGCGTGGCCATCGTTCAGCATACGCTGTACGCCGGCGGCAGCACGGTGACCGACACGCTGCGCGCGTTCGCCTATAACGGCAATGGCCAGATCATCAGCCGCCGCGACGGTACCAATAAAGACGGGAAGTTCGATCAGGGCAGCTCGCCCGCGACGCAGAACCAGCACTACATGTATGTCGGCGGCGAGCAGGTGGGCCATACCGACGAGAACGGCAAGCTGGACATCCTGAGCCAGGTTACGGCCTTCTCGAGCGGCCCGGCCTCCGGTTATGTCGTGCAGCAGGGCGACACCCTGAAGAGCATCGCCCAGACGGTCTACGGCAACGCGAGCCTGTGGTACATCATCGCGCAGGCGAACGCGATCGACAGTGACGCGGGCCTCGCCATCGGCCAGGACCTGACGATTCCGGAGATCAAGACCAACCAGAACGACGCCTCCACGTTCAAGCCCTACAACCCTGGTGACATCGCAGGCAGCACGACCCCGTCGTTGCCAACCATCGCGCCGCCGCCTCCGCCGCCCAGCCGACCGCATTGCAACGTCGTCGCTGCGATTATCGTCATCGCGGTGGTGGTGGTTGCGACCATTCTCACCGCGGGTGCGGCTTTGGGTGCCACGTCATTCGCCTCGGCATTCGTGACTGGCGCAAGTGCGGTCGCAGGTGTTGGCACGATAAGCGCTGCCACCATCGGTGCAGCGGCACTCGGTGGATTCGTCGGAAGTGCAGCGGGTCAGCTGGTCGGCAATGCGCTGGGCGTGCATGAAGGCTTTTCGTTCGGCGAAGCGCTTACGAGCGGACTCACCACCGCCGCGACGGCTGGCCTGGGTAGTTACGTTCAAGGAAACTCGGCCCTCGCGACGCTGAAGAATGGGCAGCCCGTCCTGAATGCTGGCGGGAGCGCTGTCATGGCAGCGGGTCAGTACGTTGCAGGTAGTGCAGCCGCGGAACTTACGGGGCAGGAGCATCATTTCAGCTGGGCAGGCCTCGTAGCGTCGACGGCTTCGGCGGCCGTGACCCATGCACTCGGTGGGACGCCCGTGGGTGAGCAGGCTCGCGGTTCAGGCAACGGTAACTTTTTCGGTAAGGTCGCAAGCGGCGCGATCAATGGTGGCGTCACCCGCGAACTCGGTGAGGTGCTCGGTGATCGCCACGTGCAGAGCTGGGACTCTGTTGCGAGCAGCGCCGTCGGAACGGCGGTGGCCAGCACGATCATCTCAGCGGTCACTCGCGCACCTTCCTACGGCGACGACGATTCCTTCGGCACTGTCAATGGCGTCGATGCATCCGTTAACCGGATGCTTGCAGGCGAAAGCGCGCGCCTGAGCGCCGACATCGAGATGAGCACGGAGGCTAGTCTGCGTGGCTACTTCGCCGCGTCCGATATGCCGGCGGCCGGTCAGTTGGATAGCCTGTTCGGCGGTTACGGAAGTGCGTCGACGGGCACGACGTACGTCGGAAGCGCGCAGGGATACTCGCTCGCATCGTTGACGGGCGTTACCGGGTCGTCCACGGGGCCCGTTGCTGCACCCTCGGCACCGCGCAGCCTTGCATTGACGCCTTCGATGATCGATCCGGCCGGCAGCCCGTTCATGGGTTACTACGATCCCGGTCACGGCGACACGAGTCAGATCCGCATGTTCGACACTCGTGAGCACCTGTTCGAGCCACTGAACGAAGCCACGCACAATGTGCTTGACGAATACTTTGGTTCAGCGCAAGCCCCACGGAATATCGAGCGGCTCGATGTGACCGACCGAGGAATCTGGATTGGTGGCTCCGGCGTTCCTCTGCTGCCTGGCTACGTAGTCACCCCCGCCGACACGGGTATTAGCTGGGACTCGACGCCGCCGTCGCTGATGGACCGTGCGATCACATCCATCGAACACGGACTCGCTACCGCAACGGGCGGCGTAGTGGGCCTTGCGGCCTCTGTCATAAAGCTTCCTAGGCAGCTCGCGACGACGGCCTACTCGATTGCGACGCTACCAACTAAGGGCGCCTTCTGGGCGTTCGACAAAGCCGCGGGAGGGCGCGATCCCGTATTTCGTGCAGGTGCGGCTGACTTCACGCACACGATGCAGGTCGGAAGTGCCATCGCCGAAGATCCGGGTTACTTCGCAAGAACGGCGGCTCAGGGCTATGTTCAGGACTGGAAGTCGGCCATTAGCCAGAGTGGAAGCGGCGACAACTACGAACGACTGGTCGGCGCGTTCCGGGTGGGCGATAAGGTCGGCGAGGCTGTGCAATTCGCGCTGCCGTTTGCCGGCGAGGTGGGTGGTGCGGTGAAGGTGGTTTCTCGCGGTGGAGCGGCTGCGGACGCATTCCTTGCAAGGGGGGCGTCGATGGTTACCGATGTTGATGCGTGGATTGCGCCTAACAGTATCCTGGAGAGCGCGATTCCTAGAAGTGCATCCGCTGTTCTCACGAGCTCCATGTCGGGCAGCGCCGCATCCGAGACCACGGCAGCTAAGCTTGGGGACATCCTGGCGACACATTCTATGATGGAGCCCGGCCCGCTGAACTCGAGCATTGGGAGTACTTTTGCCGGTGGACGATACCTCGTCGTCAAGCTCCGAGAAGATGCCACGCTTTATCGAGCCGGTACCCTAGATCAGCCACTGGGTCAGTTCTTCGATACCGAGCCTCTCCGGGGAGTGCTTCAGGCTAGAGTGGACAAGGCTATACTTCCTGTCTGGCCGGGCGGCGGAAAATCTCCAGTCGATACCCTATTTAAGGTCAGGATTCCAAAGGGAACCACAATTTATGTCGGCGAAGTGGGCTCGCAAGGTGGAATCTACGTCGGCGGGACGCAACAGATCGTCGTTCGTGAACCGTGGAACATCCACGGTGTTGATGTATTGGATAAGGAGCCCTTGAGGTGAGTAATCGCGATGACATTCAACAAGCACTCGGAAGAATGGTAGATCTTCTCCATCAAGCGCAGATGACTGCGTGGGCCGGGCTGCTTGAGGAGATAAGAAGTGAATTTCTTGACCGCGCCGATGAGGCCGCTATACACCTTCTTTCCTTGTACGGTGGTATGGGGTCTCTAAATGATGTCGTCCTGTTTCGCGATGGCCAAGTGCTAAAGGCTGAGACGAGTGAGTTTGACGTTCTGCGTACGCGAGTTTTCGAACTCGCTCACGGCTAAGAATAGTTTCCCCTAGGTAGAACGACTGTATCCATTCGTAGCTGTCAGAATGGGTGGGCAACATGGGAATTTTTTAGCAACCTCTCTCGACGATGACCCCGAGCGCGACAAAGTCAGCCCGTGATCGTTTCGCTTGATGGCGCTGCGCGCGGGCGAATCGAACCTACGTTAGGCGTCCGGCTATCGACTGCATGGAGCATTTGGATGGTTTGAGCACGCAAAACGCTCCGGTAAGGACATGTTTGAATGCGCTTTGATTGACGTCCGACAAGGACGTCTTGTGCAATGCCAGCGCATTCAGCCTTCGGGTAATCGATTGCGCTCTCACGCGATGAGGTTAGGATGCACGCTATGGGCGAGGGCTTGGAGATTCTGAGGCGCCCATGATTTGCGTGGGCGCCTACGGGATACAGTTCCTGAGCTGGGCCGACATTTCCGATAAGGGTCACCGCTTACGTCAGCGCAGAGTGAGGAAACGTACTTATTCACGCTGGCGCGGTTTGAGTCACGCACCGTTTCTCAAAGGGGCATCAATGGCACAGTACGATCAGGAAATCCGAGCGCTTTCTGCATATGGTCGCGAAATCTCTTGGCAGGGAGGCGCGTCTAGCAGTGAGGTTCGCAAAGCCGAGGAGCTACTCGGAGTGACGCTTCCCATTTCGTACCGCCGATTCCTGCGGGAGTACGGCGGTGGCGGGGTGATCGGCGGGGAGATATCCGGAGTCGAGGAGAACGATGCAAGCCTGACGTTCGGCGGTACCATCTTCGGTGATACCGTCGAATGCCGCCGCCGTTTCCGACTGCCCCCTGAATTGTCAGTGATCTACTTTCACGATGACGAGGTATGTTGGTGTCTTGACACTAAGGCCACGGTCGATGATGAGTGCCCCGTCGTGAGCTTCAACATTTTTACCGGCGTCATAGATCATGTCATTGCGAGCAGTTTCGACCTCTTCATGCGGGGCTACTTCGAAATGCACTCGTCTAAACCGACGAGCGCTGTCGCATAGATCAGCATGCCTGGAGTGTTGATGGTCGTCTCGCCATAGCTACGCGGTGGCGCTCTCAAAAGGGACGTTGATCGTAATGGTTTCCGTTCTGCAGCCAACTCGATCGATGGAGTGCGATTGTCACTTGTTCGCGGATCCCTGAGCAGACTGGCTTGCACGAGTTTGCAGGAGCGTAGGCAACGACGTAGACCGGACTGGACGTAGGTTGCCCCTCCACTGATCTGACCGTTGCGCCAATTAGTCAAATCCTCGCCAGTCGACGCATATTTGACTACTGCGACAGCATCCATTGCGCCTCGAAACATCACAACACTGAATGAGAAAAGACTCACTTTCTGTTGACGAAAGCTCACGGCGTCTTTACGCTTTCGTCACGGAATAGTGAGTCGCACGGTGCCTGGAACGGCATTGGTGCGTCGGTACAGGGGCACTACGCGCGCCACAGATGGCGCCCAAGGGACAAGGTGGTTACTCAGTGTTGTAGCGTCGCCAGGCATGCGGGCGCTGTTGTGTGTGCACGGAATGAAGTTGCGCCATGGATCGGCTGACGCAGCTTCTTGGGTTCCATGCCACGGACCCGTCAAATCTTCTTCTTACGCTCGATGTCCTCGATGCTCACCTGTTGCAGGGTGCGTATGTGGAAGCGCTCGCATTCAGCGGAGCGCTCGATCCAACGCTCGCTCATGCGTCGGCCGTGAGGTTGCGGATGGGTCGTTGCGCGATGTCTTGCGGACAGGCGGAGACGGCAGTCGGCTACTTTTCTGCCATCGTGGCGGAGGGTGAGGCATCGCCTCTCGTGCATCACGATCTGGCTTACGCGCTGTTTTCGCTGGGCCGCCTCGACGAGGCGGAGAGTGCCCTCGCGCCCGCCGTGACCCTCTCTGCGGACGTACCAGAAATCGGTCTCCTTCACGGACGGATGCGCTACCAACGCGGTGATTTTGCAGCTGCGGAACTCATCGTTGGCGTGGTAACGGAGGCGCATCCCGGCCGAGCGGACGCCTGGGGCCTGGCGGCGCTTATCGCGCTCGATCAAGGCAAGCCCGATGACGCACTCGGCGCCGCTGAACGCGCCTTGTCGCTCGACCCCGCCGATAAGGCCGGCCAGATGGCTAAGGGCGGTCTTGCTCTGGCGGCACTGAACGGCGACGTCGCGTTGTCGTGCTTTGCTCCGGTCGTCGAGGCCGAAGCACAGAACGGGCGGGCCGCCGGCGGCCTTGGCGAAGCTTATTTGATCAAGGGTGATCTCGTCGCGGCGCGCGGGGCTCTCGAGCGTTCGACCCAACTACAGCCTGGTCATCTGGGCACGTGGCACGCGCTGGCGTGGTGCCAGCTGCTGCAATCCGACGTCGACGGTGCGGACGTTTCGTTTCGGTCCGCCCTGGATGCCGATCGCAATTTCGCCGAGAGCCATGGCGGTCTGGCGATCGTATATGCCTTGCAAGGCAAGCGAGAACTCGCCGACCAGGCCCTGCGGCGCGCGCAGCGCCTCGATGCCGACGGCGGAAACGCCAGGTTTGCAAGAAGCCTGTTGCTCGCGTCCGATGGGAACGAGATCGAGGCCAATCAGCTCTTGCAGACGATTCTGCATGAGCGCGTGCCCGGCGTGGCGCTCCCCGCGGCCACGACCATCACGCAGTTGCGCGCTCTCATGATGGCATCCAGGACCACGTAGCCATGGATGCCAATCTGGCCATGCATCTGCTCGCACAGCTCCTGCTGACGGCGGCGAAGGTCTCTGCACCCGTTCTGCTGGGAACGCTGCTGATAGGCCTTGCCATCTCGGTCTTTCAGGTGGTGACGCAGATCCAGGAAATGACGCTGACATTCATCCCGAAACTGGTGGTGGTCGTCGGTGTTTTCCTTGTCCTGGGATCGTGGATGCTCGGCATCCTCGTCGAGTTCGCGCGTCAAATGTTCACCCTGGCAGGCGGCGGAGCAGTCGCATGAATGACTTGCTTCCATGGGTACTCAGCTGGGCGCTCGCCACCCTTCGATTCGTGCCCATTTTCATGCTGGGTGCGATGACTCCGTTTGCCTGGGCGCCCGGCCAGATTCGCGTCGTGTTCGTCCTGGTGCTTGGAGCGCTGCTGGTCTCGACGCTGTCGCAGCCCTTCGTGGGACACCAATTCGCCCTCGCGGCCGCCACTGAACTCCTGCAAGGTGGATGCATCGGCTTGGCCGTGATGCTGCCGATGGCAGCACTTGCCAACGCTGCCAAGCTTCTCGACGTGCAGGCGGGCCTCGCCTCGGCCACGTTGTTCAATCCCGCCGTGCAGGGGACCGATTCGCTGTTCGGAACGCTCTTCTCACTCACGGGGACGCAGATCTTCTTCTCGCTGGGTTTCGACCTGCTTGTGTTGCGCGCGTTGGTGGCATCGGGCCGCATCGCCCCAGTGGCTGGCATGGCCAGACTGCCGGATCCTTCGGCGATTCTCTCACTGTTCGGCGCTCAGTTTGTTCTGGGCCTGATGGTCGTTGCCCCGGTTGTACTGGGCTTGTTTGCTGTGGATCTGGGCGTCGCCTACGCGAGTAAGTCCATGCCGCAAGCCAACGTGTATTTCCTTGCGCTGCCTGTGAAGACGGCGATGGCTTTCGCTTTGCTGGCCGTGACCGTTCAAACGGCGCCGGCGCTGGTGGGGCGCCTGTTCTCCGACGCACTGGCCCGCGTGGGAGGAACGCCATGAGCGAGGGTGACAAGGACAAGACCGAGAAGCCCACCGGCTTCAGGCTCAAAGAGGCTCGCGAGCGTGGCAACGTGCCGCGCAGCCCCGAGCTCACAGCGGTGCTGACACTTGCGGTGTTTTCCGTCGCGCTGATGGCGGGACTCGGCAAGATCGCATTCGTCACCGCGCATGGGGTGCGTGACGTTCTGCTGCTTTCGGGCCAGGCAGCCTCGTTAGGGCCTGGGTTCGCACATTGGCTGAAGGGCGCGCTGGCTCCGATCACGGCGGCGCTCCTTCCGTCCGTATTTGGGATGCTCGTTGCCGCCGTCGTGGCGAACGTGGCACAGACGGGGCCGATGTTCACGACCTTTCCGTTGAAGCCGGATGCCTCGCGCCTCAATCCGGTGAAGGGTCTGAAAAAAATCCTTTCCGTTCGTACGCTATGGGACCTGGCACGCCTGGTCCTCAAGCTCCTGGTCCTAGGGCTGATTGCGTGGTCTCTCGCGATAGATCTCTGGCCAGGCATGCTCCAGGCATCGATGGCTTCACCGGCTGGGCTACCAGCCACGTTCGCGCTCGTCTATGCGCGGGTGACGACGTGGATACTCGCCGCCATGGGTGTCATCGCTCTCATAGACTTCCTTTACGCCCGCCGCGAGTACATGCGGAAGATGCGCATGAGCCGACGCGAGGTGCGCGACGAACACAAGCGACACGATGGCGATCCGGCGGTACGTTCGCGACGCAAACGCTTCGCCCGCGAGCTGCTATCGCAGGTCCGCGCGTTGGGACGCGTTCCCGAAGCGGATGTCGTGGTGACGAATCCAACACACTACGCGGTGGCACTGCGCTATCGCACGCGGACGATGCTGTCCCCCGTGGTCATCGCCAAAGGGGCAGGGTGGATGAGTTTGCGGATCCGGCGGCTTGCAGCTCGCCACCATGTGCCCATCGTGCGGACTCCTGAACTGACGAGAGCCCTCTTTCGTGAATGCGGCATCGACGATCCCATTCCCGAAGCCCGCTACACGGATGTGGGTGCCGTTTATCGATGGGTGATGAACCGCCCTGGCCACAAGGTGCGTTCATGAAGGGGCTGCTCGGATTGCTTCTGAAGGGCCGGGGTGAGATGGCCCTCGTCTTCGCCATGATTTTCATTCTGGCGATCCTGTTCGTGCCGATCCCGGCAGGTCTGCTGGACCTCTTGCTGATCATCAACTTCAGCATGGCGATGCTGGTGCTGCTGATAACGTTCCTGACCGAGTCTCCGCTGAGCTTCTCGACGTTTCCGTCGTTGCTTCTGATCGCCACGCTGTTTCGCTTGGCCCTCAATGTGTCCGCAACCCGCCTCATCCTCAACGGAGGAAATGCGGGCCATGTCATCGGCGCCATTGGCGCCTATGTGGTGGGTGGCAACTACGTCATCGGCCTGGTGGTGTTCCTGATTCTCGTGGTGGTGCAGTACGTCGTTGTCACCAGCGGCGCTCAGCGTGTGGCGGAGGTCGCCGCGCGGTTCACGCTCGACAGCATGCCCGGCAAGCAGATGAGTATCGATGCAGACATGAACATGGGCCTGATCGATCAGGACGAGGCGCGGCGTCGCCGCAGTCTCATCGAAAAGGAAGCCAACTTCTACGGTGCAATGGACGGCGCTACCAAGTTCGTCAAGGGCGACGCGATCGCTGGCATCATCATCCTGTTGATCGACATCGTTGGCGGCTTGTCGATCGGCATGCTCCAGCATGGGATGCCGTGGACCGATGCAGTGCATCGCTACACCTTGCTCACGGTGGGCGACGGTATCGTCACCCAGATTCCGTCGCTCATCATCGCCACGGCCACCGGCATCATCATCACGCGTGCGGCATCGGATGCCCAGCTCGGTGGTGAAATCGCACGCCAGGTGCTCGGCAACCCTCGCACCTTGCTCGTGGTGGCGATCGCGCTGGCCGTTCTGCTTTTTTTGCCGGGGTTGCCCGCGCTTCCGGTGGCCCTGGTCCTCGCGGGGGTATGCGCCCTTGTATGGTTCGCGAGAAGGGCGCCGATGGGAGAGACGGAGATTACCGATCTCGCAGAAGCCCTCGCCCCGGCCAGGACTTCGGATGTAGAGGATGGCCTGTACGCGTCTCTCAGGGTCGAGACGCTGGAGCTGCGTCTGGCCGATGATCTTCTGGACGGCTATCGAGAACGCGCGACCGACCTGACAGGGCGCATGCAATCACTGCGAAAGCAATTCGCGCAGGATTTCGGCTTCGTTCTGCCATCCGTCCACGTGCGCGACCTCGCCGGCGTCGAGGGCCCTCATTATCAGGTTCTCCTCGACGGTGTCCGGATCGCTGCTGGCGAGCTTTACTTCGGGCAGGTTCTGGCTATCAATCCCGGCGGGCAGCGGCCCAGGCTCGATGGCCGTGACACGCGCGATCCCGCCTATGGCCTGCCGGCACAATGGATCGATTCCGATGCGCGTCAGTTCGCACGGGGCGCCGGATATACGCTCGTGGACGCGGAAACGGTATTGATGACGCATCTCGCCGAGCTGACGAAACGTCATGCCGCCGAGCTGCTGAGTCGCGCCGAAACCGAACGACTGGTCGTTCTGGTAAAGGAAACCCAGCCGACGCTGGTGGATGAGCTGATCCCTGCCATCCTGTCGTACAGCGACGTCCAGCGTGTGCTTCAGGCCCTGCTGCGGGAGCAGGTAAGCATTCGAGCGCTCGGCACCGTGCTGGAGGTGCTCGTCGACGCAGGTCGCGCGACGCGCCAGACCGACGATCTGGTGGAGCGGGTCCGCGAACGCCTGGGTGCCAGTATCTGCCAAAAGGTCAGCAATGATCAGGGGGAACTGCATGTCATGACTCTGGCGCCCGACGTCGAGCGGGCAATGCTCACGGCGGCTCGCCTGCGTGAAGGGCAGGGAGCGATCGTGGATCCGACGCAGATCGACGGCCTGATGGCAGGACTCGCGCGCGTGGCCGACGCCATGCTCGGCAACAACCTCAATCCCGTGCTGCTGACTCCCGCGATCCTCCGCCGACCAATACGCACACTGATCCAGCGCGCATTGCCCCATGTCACGGTCATCGCGGTCAACGAACTGCCTCCGACGACCACCGTACGCGCCTTCGGTACGGTCAACTCCGCGCTTCCGGCCTGATTCCCATGACCCAGTCAATCGACATGATTGCGCGCGCCCTGAGCGCCGACGTGAATGCCTTGTCCAACGTGAGTCAGAACGTCGCGAATCTCACGACGCCCGGTTACCGCGCCACCCGCCGGGCCGACGGATTCGAGGCGACGCTGACGACGCTCGATCTGCGCGATGGTGCCTTGGTCACCACGGGACGTCCTTCAGACTTGGCTCTACAGGGGCGAGGGTTCTTCGCCGTTCAGCAGGATGGCAAGACCTTCCTGACACGCGCCGGACAGTTTCTCGTCAACACCGATGGACAGCTGATCGATAGCGCGGGCCGAATCTTGATGGGCAAGAGCGGGGCCATTGCCGTGGGTGCCGGAGCGTTCGCCATTGGCGAAACGGGCGAAGTGCGCCAGGGCGGCGAAGTGATCGATCAGATCGCCTTGCTCGATGCAGCCGACGGCGCGACCGTCGAAGCGCTTGGCGACGGCCTGTACCGCATGAGCGGCGACAGTATCGCCTCGTCGGCAAAGGTGCACCAGGGGGCGCTCGAGGGGTCCAACGTCGATCCGGGCGGCGAAATGGTGCGCCTGATGGAAATTACCCGGCATGCAGGCGCCGTGCAGCACGCCATCAGCACTTACCACGCCGCACTCATCGCCGGCATCGACCGGCTTGGCAAGGAATCCTGATCATGATTGATGCTCTCCATATCGCCGCGACCGGCCTGTCGTCGCAGCAACAGCAGATCGATGCGATATCCAACAACCTGGCCAACATGCAGACGCCGGGTTTCAAACGCTCGCGCGTCGCATTCGCGGACATGAACTCGCTGACGCCGGCCGAAGCGGCGCAAGGCGACGCCCCGGAGCGCGTGGGCGCGGGTACCCGCATCGCGGCTACCACCCCGGTGATGACTGACGGAACATTGCAGCAGACAGGCAATACCTACGATCTGGCAATCCAGGGCAATGGCTTCTTCGAGGTGGAGAGCGCTGACGGCGACCGGCTGTATACCCGAGCGGGGCAGTTCCACGTCAATAGCGACGGACAGCTGTCGACGATCGACGGACTGGTGATGGCGCAGCGCCTGCAGATTCCCACGGATGCGACAGACGTTGTCATCGATGCGCAGGGAGAAGTACGCGCAAAGGTGGGTTCAGATACCGATACCACGGTGCTTGGCCAACTGGAGATCGCCGCATTCACGGCGCCCGAAGCGTTGCGCGGCGTCGGCGGCAATCGATTCGCCGCCACCCCGGGCTCGGGCGACCCAAACCTTGGCAAGCCAGGCGAAGCAGGCTTCGGCAAGGTGAGCCAGGGTTACGTCGAAGGTTCGAATGTGGACCTTGTCAGCGAAATGTCGAACCTTGTCCTGGCTCAGCGTGCCTACCAGCTGAACGCCCGCGTTCTTCAGGCGTCCGATCAGATCCTGGACACGATCAACAATCTCAACCGATGAAATCGACCTTCATCCTTGGCTCTGTCCTGGCTCTGGCCACTGCGGGCACGCATGCGTCGGATACCGATCCGCTTGTCGTGGCGGCGGAAGCGGCTGCGCGCGCACGGCTGCAGGTTATGAAAGAGACGCGATTCACGGTAACCGGCCGCCCGCACGATCTGGCCTTACCTGAGGGCGTGCGGTCTTACGAAGCGCGCGCCATAGAAGGCACCTGGCCACGGCGGCGATTCGTCGTGCCCGTGGATATCTTCGTGAACGGTCGACGGGTCAAGACCGCGCCCGTTTCCTTTGAGATGGTTATTAGTGGCAAGAGCCTTGTCTACGCTGCCGACTTGCGTGCACGCGCTGCGGTCGATGGCTCAGGACTACGCGAAAGAGATAGCGATCTCGCGCGAGTCCACGGCAAGCCCGTCGTCGACGTGGCGTCGTTGAAAGGCATGCGGCTGCGACGAGGTGTGCGTGCAGGCGATGTTGCCCTCGAGGGCGACTTCGAACCGGTGCCGGACATCGACGTTCGCCAGCGGGTTCGTGTCGTTGCGACCCAAGGCGCGATACGACTGGAAGGCGGTGGAACGGCGCTCGTCTCGGGCAACCGAGGCGACAGCGTGACCGTGCGAATGGATGGCGGCGGCGAGCCAGTTCGCGCCACGGTAATCGATAAGGGAGTGACCCAAGTTGTCCAGTAAGCCTCTGTTGCTGAGCCTCTGTTTGGTCTTTGCCTGCGACGCAGCCGCGCAGATGCGTGGCTCCGGCATGATCGATCCGGACAGCTACCACGGCCTCGCGGAAGACCGTCGTGCGCACCGTGTCGGAGACACATTGACCGTGCTGGTGGTGGAGACGTCGCGCGCATCGGCGGCCGCCAATACCGGCGCCAGTAACGACGTCGAGTTGAGCGGTAGCCTGCGTACGAACGGCCGCGTTCGCGGCGGCGGACTCGCGCTGGGTGGCTCCGACAACGGTGCAGGTCAGACATCTCGCACGGGGCAGGTGCAAGCGCAGTTGGCGGTACGCGTGGTGGCCGTCGACGACGCCGGCGGTACGTTGCGTGTGCATGGAGAGCAGTCGGTCATCGTCAACGGTGAGACGCAGCGAATCGCGCTGGATGGATCGGTTCGCGCCGAGGATATCTCTACCGGTAACACGCTGCTATCGAACCGCATCAGCGAGGCGCGCATCGAGTTCACGGGGCGCGGGGACGTCAGTGCGCCCCAGAAACGCAGTGTCGTTTATCGCTTCACGAAATGGCTTGGCCTGATATGAAGTCGATCTTGTTCGCGGGTGTACTCACCCTTTTCGCGACTTTCCACGCGGCGGCCGGGCAGACGTTCGTTGGTGTTCGCCTGAAGGAGATAGCGCGGGCCGAAGGCGTGCAGGACAACGCGTTGATCGGTTACGGCCTCGTCGTCGGCCTGGCCGGCTCGGGCGACACGAACCGCAATCGCGGCACGATGCAATCGGTGGCGAACACGCTCAGCCATTTTGGTGTGAACGTGGTGCCAGAGGACCTCAATAGCCGCAATGCGGCGGCGGTCATGGTCACGGCGACGCTGCCGGCCTTCTCGGAGGCAGGTCAGAAGCTCGACGTCTCGGTGGCATCGATGGGTGACGCGCGAAGCCTTACCGGCGGGACCCTGCTCCTAACACCACTCGATGGCGCCGACGGGCAGCTCTACGCGCTGGCCCAAGGGAGCGTGTCGGTGAACGGGTACCGATTCGAGGCTTCCGGCTCCATGGAGCAGAAGAATCATCCCACCGCCGGCAACGTGCCGCAGGGCGCCACCGTGCAGCGCGCGGCACCGATGGTGCTGGCAGGCACGGCGGAGAGCATCAACGTCGTGCTGTTCCAGCCCGACTTCACCACGGCCACGCGCGTCGCGCAGGCAATCAACGCCGGCGTGCCGGGTGCACGGGCCCGCGCGGCGCATGCGGGCAAGGTGGTGGTCGACTTTCCCAAGGCCTTCGATAGTGCCGTGCAGGCGATCGCCGCCATCGAGAATGTCGTGGTCGAACCCGATCAGGTCGCACGCGTCGTAGTCAACGAGCGGTCGGGTACCGTGGTGTCTGGCGGCGATGTCCGGCTAGGCAACGTAACCATCTCGCAGGGTGACCTCAAGGTTTCGATCGACACGCACTATCTGATATCGCAGCCGGAAGGCGTCTTCGTCGATCCCTCGCGCAACGTGCGTAGCGTGGTCGTTCCTGAATCCGACATCAAAGTACGCGAATCCGACGCGCGCATGGTTTCGCTTCCCAGCGGAGCGACCGTAGCCGACCTCATCGGTGCGTTGCGTTCGATTCACCTATCCACTCGGGACGTCATCTCGGTCCTGCAATCCATCAAGGCTGCCGGTGCCCTTCGGGGCGAGCTGCTCATCCAGTAAGGATTTTTCATGCCTTCGTTCAACCTGCTAGTCGACGCTGTCGCGCTCGCGATGGATGTCTCCCGATCGCAAGCCACCGCGGCCAATCTCAATATCGCCTCTGCCAACGTGTCTGGTGGCCGTCTGCATCGCGCGGACTTCGCACGCGCCCAAGGTCTGCTCATCGGCATGAGCCACGGCGAACTCGCGATGGACGGCGCGGTGCGCCAGTTGCGCGCGGCCGGCATCGACATGAGGGATGCGGGGGAGGCGCAGGGCGACGTGAATCTAGATGACGAAGTCGCAAGGATGGTTGAGGCAAGCGGCCGCTATCAGGCACTCACGGATACGTTGAGTCGTCATTTCTCTTTGATGAGCCTCGCCTTGAGCGGTGACCAGGCATGAGCAACGAAGCAATCTATGCTGTGTCGCGGCAAGGGCTCGACATGGAGCGCGCCCGCATGGACGCGGCCAGTCGCGCTATTGCCATGGCCAACACGCCCCTGGCTCCGCAGGCTGCCCTTGATGGATTCGGAAAGCATGTCGACGCCACCCGCGACGTCCACGATCCATCGAATCCTATGTCTGGACCCGACGGCATGGTGCACTACCCGGCCGTGAACATGGCGACGGAAATGACGACCCTGATGTCGGCACAGCGCGGCTATCAGGCCAACATTCGTGCGTTCAACACGCTGCACGGGATGATGCTCAAAGCCCTCGACATCGGGAGCCGCTGATGATCATCGAACCCATTTCGCTCGACCTCGCGAATGAAATCGCACCGCGCCTGGAACTGCGTCCCATGTCGCAAGGTTCTGACTTCGGCGATGCGTTGGTGCAGGGAATCAAAGGCATCAATACCGATCTTCAGACAGCCGAAAAGTCGACGATCGCCCTGGCGGCGGGTACCGAAACGTCCACGCACGACGTCATGATCGCGCTTTCGCAGGCGCGACTTGAACTGCAGCTGGTGGTTCAGGTCCGCAATCGCCTGATGTCGGCGTATCAGGAGATTTCAAGGATGCAGGTCTGATATGGGTAAGGATATCTGGGTGTCGTGGTCGAAGAATCGACGGACCGCCTTCGTCATAGGTGTCATGGTTATCGTCGCGGCCGCGTCAATCGTCGGCTGGTGGACCATGCGAACGCCTTACGCCGTGCTGTTTTCCAACTTGCGTGACGTCGATGCGGCAGAGATCGCGACAGCGCTCGACGCAGCGCAGACGCCGCATCGCTATAGCGACAACGGCGCCACGTTGCTTGTGCCGGAGGAAGCCGTCTATGACACTCGTATGAAGCTTGTTTCCCAAGGTATTCCGCACGGCGGCTCGGTAGGGTTCGAAGTGTTCAAGGATTCGGATTTCGGCGTCACCGAGTTCGCCCAGCGAGTGAACTATCAGCGTGCCCTGCAGGGTGAGCTTGAGCGGACCATCAACACCATCCCGGATGTGCAATCGTCTCGCGTTCACCTGACGCTGCGTAAGGCGGGCATGTTCGATACCGGCGAAGCGCCGTCCAAGGGCTCCGTCTCTTTGACCTTGCGGACAAGCGCGCAGCTATCCCGGGCACAGGTCGCAGGCATCCAGCGCCTGGTCGCCTCGGCTGTCGACGGGCTGACACCCGAGGCCGTCGCGGTTATCGGGGAGGGCGGTGTGGCACTGTCCGCTCAGGTCGGCGGCGATAACGGTGAAGAGCAAACCCGGGTCGAAGCACGCCTGCGGCAGCGCGTGCAGGATCTGCTGCGCGATGCCATGGGCATCGATGCCGGGTCCACGGTATCGGTCAATGCCGTACTCAATTACGACCGGGTCCGACAAGTGCACGAACGCCTCGTCACCCAAGGCAAGGACGGGAACGGGCTCCTGGTTCGCCAGCGCACGGCCAATTCGCATGCGGCACTCACTGGCAACGAGGAGTCGGCTCGTCCGCAGGGCTCAGGCGAGTCCGAAAGCGAATACGCGCATGGGCGCGACCAGGAAGAAGTTGAGCTCGCTCCCGGGCACATCCAGCGCCTGACTGTAGGCATCGTCGTGCCAGCGGGTACGACGCAAGCCGTGGTCACCGCGCTGTACGACATCATCGCGTCGGCGGTTGGAATTGATCTGGCGCGGGGAGACAAGTTGAGCATCGTGGCGTTGGGTGACACGCGTGCCGTGGCCAGGAAGACCGCTGCCGCCGTAGTACCCGCTCCAGCGAACGCCAGACTGCCCGTGCAAACCCATGCCTGGTGGCCGACGCCCCCGTCGTGGGCACTGGTCGCCGTGGGTACCGCGCTCGGCAGCTTGGTAGCTGCAGGGACGTGGCTTGGCGTCGTCAGGCGTCGTCGCAAGCCCGCGCGCCTTACGCATGAAAGCCGCGAGGCACTGCTGGGTGAAGTACGCGAGTGGCTCGCTTCTTCGGAGAGCGTGCGGTGATCCGGGCGGAAAAGCGCGTGGCGTTGCGGCTAGCCGCCCTGAACCCGTCCGACCAGGCATGGATCCTCCGGCGCTTGGGCGAACCCAGGGCACGCCGGATCCGCGCGCTGATGGCGCACCCTCTGGTAGTTCGCGCATCGGCGGCGGGCATCGACGCCAGCGACTGTGTGCCTGCGAGTCCAGTCGAGCCGGCGAATGCCGCGGTATACACCGCAGTGCTGTCCGCGCTCGTGGAACGGCCGGAAACGGGTGGCTTAAGCGCCGAATGGACCGATCTGCTCGCAGGCATGGGGCCCGTGCCGCCTGCGCTGGCGGCCTCGGTTGCCCGCTTCACGGCCAATGACATCACCGAGACCGCTGCATGACACTCGCCCGCCTCATTCCGCAACAGGAGGTGCGTCAAGGGGTGCCTCGCGTGGCTCTGCCATCTTCGATGGCCATCGAGCCCGTCGTCACTATCGATGAAGCGGCCATCGAACGCGGCTTCGCTCAGGGGCTTCTTGCCGGGCAGGAAGCGGCCGAGGTCGCATGCGCAGCGAGGTTGGCCGAACTCGATGCGGAGCATCAAAGCGCACGAGACGCCGACCGTGCGGTGCTGGAAGCCACTCAGCTGCGTTACGACGCGGCCATTTCACGTCTATCGCGCGAAGTCGAAGACGACCGTCTGTGGGCTGAAGGCATTGCGGTAGAGATCGCGTTCGCCGCCGTCACTCGCTGGCTGGGAAACCATCGACTCGATTTAACCGTACTCGAAACGCTTTGTGCCGATGCTATGCGCGGGAACGCCCGGGCTGAGTACATCCTGCGCGCATGTCCCGCCGACGCCGATCGACTTTCGCAAATGCCGCTGGCGGTGAGCGTCGTCGCGGATGCCGCCTTGGGGGAGGGCGACTTACTGCTCGACTCCGACCGGGGAAGTTTCGACGCAAGTCTCGAGTCGCGTCTGAATGGACTGCGCGACGCGCTGTTGTCTGCAGTGCGCGAAGGTGCGGCGCATGGCTGATGGAGTGCTCTCCAGATACGTCCGCCACCTCGAAGCCATGCCCTGGGCCTCCCGGGTTGGCGAGGTGGCGTCGTTCAATGGATTGGTGATCGAGGCACGTGGCCCGAACGCCGAGCTCGGGGAGCTGTGTGAGCTGAATGTCGGTGCACGAACGGTTCAATCCGAAGTCGTCGGATTTCGCGACGACCGCGTGTTGCTATTGCCGTACGGCGAACTGCGCGGACTGCGCAGCGGTGCCAGACTTCGCGCCACGGGTCGACACCTCGACGTGCCGGTGGGCCGCGGCTTCGTCGGCCGGGTTGTGGATGCTTTTGGTCAGCCGCTCGACCAGGGGCCACCCATCGTTCCGGAATGTCGTTATCCGTCGCGCGCGAATCCGCTGTCACCGCTGGCGCGCCGCGACATCTCCGAGGTGCTCGAGACCGGTGTCGGGGTGGTCGACAGCATGCTGACCATGGGCAAGGGCCAGCGAGTGGGCGTGTTCGCCGGTTCCGGCGTCGGTAAAAGCACGTTGCTCGGCATGATGGCCCAGCACACGAAGGCCGACGTGATCGTACTGGCCCTCGTCGGCGAACGCGGCCGCGAAGTCGGTGATTTTCTGCAGCACGTACTCGGTGAGGAAGGACGCAAGCGATCCGTCGTGGTCGCCGCCACGTCGGATACGCCTGCGCTGGTGCGCGTGCATGCTACCCACGCCGCACATTCGATGGCCGAGTTCTATCGCGATCAGGGTCTCGATGTGCTGCTTATCGTGGATTCCATCACCCGCCTTGCCATGGCTCAGCGCGAGATCGGACTGGCAGCCGGTGAGCCCCCGACTACCCGCGGCTATCCACCGTCGGTGTTCGCTCGCCTGCCTTCGCTCGTCGAGAGAGGCGGCGCGCTGCGAAGTGGCGGATCGATCACCAGCGTCTACAGCGTCCTGGTGGAAGGCGATGACATGAACGAGCCGGTTGCCGACCACATGCGAGCGTTGCTCGACGGGCATATCGTGCTGACTCGAGCGCTGGCCAATCAGGGCCGTCTGCCGGCGGTCGATGTCCTTCAAAGCGCTAGCCGTCTCATTGGGCGCCTGACTTCGAAGGCTGAGCAGGATCTCGCGAGCGCAGTCGTGAAACTCATGGCAACGTACGAGGCCTCCCGTGACCTGGTGGACATGGGAGCGCACCAGCGCGGAGCAAATCCCGACCTCGATCACGCGGTCGACCTCGCCCCGGTGCTGGCCGGCATATTTGCGCAGCGGCCGTATGTGCATCGCGTCCGCGGCAAGGTCGTCGGCGAGCTGGCAAAAGCGCTCGCTCAGCCGGGGCACAACGCATGACCCGTCAGCGCCTACGCATGGCCCTTCGTCTGAGGACGGTAGCCAGTTTCCGCCAGACCATCGCACGACAAGCGCTCGTTTCCGCGAACCGGGCGCTGTCTGCGGCTGCGGAGGATTTGCGCGAAGCCGAAAACGCCCTGGTATGGCTCGAGACGCGACGTCGCCAGGAGGTTGCAGCTGAGTCAGCAGACATTTCCGTGATCAAATCCCTCGATGCAGCACGAGACTTGGCAGGTGACGCCTGGGAACAGCGATCGCGGGTGCGCGATGAATGTCGCGCGCTGGTCGAATGGAAGACCGCTGAATGGACTGACGCCCGACGGCGCGAATCCGGGTTCGATGACCACTACGAGCGTGCGCTCGGCGAGAGCCATGCAGCACAGTCCAGGATCGAGGCCGCTTCAGCCATCGAAGCCTGGATCGCTGGCCTGGGAGCGCCGCGATGACGGGCTCGACCTTGTTGCCGATGACGAGCGCAGACGTTGCTCCGAAGAACGTGGTCAAGTCGCCGCCGCGGCGTCACGATTTTTCATCGCACGTAGGTGACAACGCATCGCGCGTGGGCGTCAGGCAGTTCGACAATATCGGAGACGAGGAACAGGCCCCCTCCACGGCACAGGCAGTCTCTCCTGACGCCAACGTGACTGCGGCGTTGAGAGACGTTGCTCTGTCGGCGGGAGGCGGACGCCTCTTCGTTCAGTCGCTGTCCGTCGTAGGCTATCTCTCGATGCTGGGGCAGGGCGAAACGCAAGGTGAACGTTCGTTTTCCCAGGAAGCGAGTGCAGCCTTCGTGCATCCTGGTGAAAGTGACGCCTCAGATAGCCTCGCTGTCGCCACCCACATCAGCGCGTCCCCGGTTCAGGGCGAACAAGAAGCCATGTCGGCGCCTTCGGGAGTGTGCTCGCAGGGCACCCGCGCTACCGCGACCGCAACTGATCCCGCCGACCGGGTCGCGACTTCACCCGCCGCGGCTTACCTTGAACGCAAGCACTTCGCCCGCCGGCTCGTACGGCTGAGCGGCGATACGATCTTTGTTCGTGATTTTTCTCTGGACGCGAATGCTGCACTGACGGTGCTCAACGACATCCGTTCCGCATGGCCCGAAGGGCGGCACGCAGCAAGCGCCGTACTCAACGGCCACACTCATTCATTGGCTTAATCCGAGGACGAAAGGACATGTCAGTCGACTCCATCGGCGCCACACTCGGCGCTGCAGATCAGCTTAACGGGCTCTCGCAGAAAGGTGTGAATCAGCAAGATTTCATCAAGCTGTTCGTCAGTGAGCTTCAGTACCAGGATCCCATGCAACCTCTGGATAACAGTCAGTTCCTTCTGCAGCTCGCGCAGTTTGAAGGCATAGCACTTGCGGGGCAGACCAAGGACGGCATCGACAACCTGCAGACCATGAAATCGACCGACCAATCGGTGAGTCTGCTGAACCACACGGTGGATGTTACGAATCGTGACGGTTCCACCACCACTGGCAAGGTTTCCGGTGTCGAATTCACTTCCGCGGGCGTCCACCTGACAGTGACAAGCACTGGCAGCGGCGGCGTGTTGACGAATGTTCGCCTCGCGCAGATCGCTCGAGTGGTGCCCTGATCATGAGTATGCTGCAGGCGCTATTCAATAGCTTCTCGGGAATGTTTGGGTTCTCCAGGGGCCTGGACAACATCGGTAACAACATATCCAACATGAACACCGCGGGCTTTCGTGGTCGCCAATCGTTCTTCGAGAACGTGGGCGATCACCAAGGGTCCCGGTTGGGGGAGCCCACTACAGACACGAATGCAGGTGATTTCCAACAGACGGCCAGTACGACCGATGTAGCCATCGATGGGAAGGGCATGTTCGTGCTGCGCGACTCGAGCGGTAGAATTTTCTACACGCGAGCCGGGCACTTTCGATTCGACGACAATGGGTTCCTTATCGACGACAGGTCGGGCTACCGTGTGGCCGCGCTCGACGACGGTGGCAAGCTTACCGACTTCACCATCTCGAATATGATGACGCTGCCGCCGCTGCCCACCACCTCGGTGAACTTCAGCGGCAATATCGCGACCACCGAGGCCACCAAGAGCGTCACTGGAATCACCGTCTACGACGCCGCGGGCGGCGTACACAAACTGTCGCTGACCTTTACCGACAACTCGAAAATCACCACCGGCAGCCGCCTTGTCTCGATCACCGATGAGTCGGGTGCCACGGTCGGATCGGGCGAAGTGCGCTTTTCCCCCGACGGAACGCTGAAGGCAGGGTTCGAGAAGCTGGCTGTGTTGCTCAACTACAACGGGGCAAAGCAGGCGATCAGCCTGAATTTCGGTACGCCTGGCGCATACTCGGGAACGACCCAGATCAACGGCGCGGCATCGACGGTGGCAGCCAAGGTCCAAGACGGCCACGGCGTGATCGGCGTGTCCACCGCCAGCTTCGACGAGCAGGGTGTTCTGCAGATCAACTATTCGAATGCGGATACCAGGGCTGGCCCGAGGCTCGCGCTGGCAAATACGCAGGATGAACAGGTGTATCGACTGCAGTCCGCGGCGTTGTACACGGTTGGCGACGCGTACGTGATCCGCTACGGCAAGGCGTCGGATGCAAATTACGGGAGCATACGCGGCGGCAGCCTCGAGCTTTCGAACGTCGATCTCACGCGCGAGCTGACGCAGATGATCATTGTGCAGCGCGGGTATCAGGCCAGCTCTCGCGTTCTCAGTGTGACCGACACCATGTTGCAGCAGTTGTATCAGAGCACCGGGGGCGGTGGTGGCTGAGAAATTTGGCTGGATCGGCACAACGCGCCGCGAAACTGTAGCAGTCGCCCTGCAGGGCATCGTTGCAAGTTGGGTGCGCGACTGGATGCCGGGCGAACCAGGCGCCGAGGTGATATCCATCAGTGCGACCGATTTTACCGCCTGCGGGACATGGCATGGCGTGGGTGAACGCCTCTTCCTGGGCACACACGCTACGCATGGTGAGATCGGAGTCACACTGTTGGGCGCTTCGGATCCCAACCATCCTCTCGCCCGTCACATTGGCAAGGACGCACTGGCTTCGCTGTGTGCGTGCCTCGCGGGCGAAGGTGTCGGCTCCGTCGAGGTAATGGACGTTCCAGCGAAGCGCACTTTGATCGACGAGCGATCGGGCGCATTGGCATTCGCCGTTGAGGCTGGAGCGCTCGAAGTGAGAGTTCATCTTTCGCGCGAGCGCGTCGACGAACTTGCTCCGGTGCCCCTCCGAACGGCACATGCACTCTGCCGACGCACCGTTCTCGTCGAAGACCTCACCGAATCGATCACCATCGAGATCGAACTTGGCGAACTTAACCTGGGGGACGCCCGGAACCTTCACGTCGGCGACGTTCTGGCTACGACGACGCCATTGTCCAGCCTTGCGTGTCTCAACTTGAACGGCCGCGTACTACCAGCCATTGGTGCGCGGCTCGGGTGTCGCGACACCCACCGGGCTATCGCGCTCGAAACTATCCAACTGGACACCTGACCATGACCGACACGCTTATCCAACCGCTTAACTTTGAATCACTTCTCGGAGCCGAGCCCACCGCTCCGCCGGCAATACCGCAGGATATGTCGTTGGTAGAGCATGTGGCCGTCAAGCTCACGGCTGTGCTTGGGCATGCTGATATCACCGTGGGGGAGCTCTTCCGTCTCGGCCAAGGCGCTGTACTTCCTTTACGGGAATACCTCGACGAACCGATCGTGCTGAAGCTCGACGGTCGCGCAGTGGCGACTGCTCACCTGGTGGCTGTCGGCGATCATTTCGGCGTTCAAATCGCGGAAATTCTATAATGGTCTTTCCAGTAGCCCCCACAGAGGTGGCGCCGCAGCCGTTGAGCTTCGCCCCGGAATCTGCGAGTGCGCTGCCAGCTGCCAGTGGCGGTCTCATTGCGGCGCTGGTCATGCTGGCAGTGATGGTGGCATTGATTCTCTGGTTGCGCCGTCGTGCGCGCCGCGCCGGAGCGGGGTTGAGCTCTCCGATGCGTTGGTCAATCTCTCAACGTCTGCGTCTCGGTCCGGCGTCCACTGCGACGTTCGTCCACGGAGACACCGGCGAATGGATGATCGTTGAATCGCGCAACCATCTCGTAGTCACGCAAGTGGCGGCCCGCGGACAGGATGAGCCGCCGGCATGAGGTCAATTGTTCTCGTCACGCTCGCGTGCATAGCGCTTGCTCCAACCGTAGCATTGGCAACGCCTGTAGCTCTTGCGACCCAGGAGCTCAGTCCCGCGTTGCGCCAGGTGTTCTTCCTGACAGCGCTATCGCTGGTTCCAGTCGCACTCATCGCGATGACTTCATTCACGCGCATCGTGATCGTGCTGTCGATGCTGCGCTCGGCTCTGGGCCTTCAGCAGACGCCTCCCAACGTCGTGCTCATCACCTTGTCGCTGTTTCTGACCGTCTTTTCGATGTTGCCTGTGTTCCAGGTCGCCAAGACCAACGGGTTGGACCCTTATATGGGCGGGAACAAGGATCTTACGGCTGCCATGACGTCGGCCTTCATACCCTTCAAGCAATTCATGATCACGCAGACTCGCGAGTCTGATCTGCGCTCTGTGGTCGCAATGGCCGGCGCCCCTCAGCCTCATTCCGTGACCGAAGTTCAGGCGTTCCATCTCATTCCTGCTTTCATGCTCAGTGAGTTGCGCACGGCCTTTCAGATTGGTTTCGTGATTTTCCTGCCCTTCCTCCTGATCGACCTGGTTGTCGCCGCTATCCTGATGGCCCTCGGGATGATCATGGTGCCACCCGCGACGGTAAGCCTTCCGCTTAAGATCCTTCTCTTCCTGCTCATCAACGGCTGGGTCCTCGTGTCTCAAGCCGTGCTCGGCAGCTTCCACCACGCCTGACGATGATGCAGGCCGCCAATGTCAGCATGGATGCGGAGGAGGCGGAGCTATGGCTGCTCTGGTCGAACCAGCGCGCACGTGACGCACGCGAGCGACTTATCGCGACGCATTCCGCCTGGGCTCGAGGCGTGGCACGGGACGTCTTTATCAGGGTGCGAGCGCTATCCGCTGATTGGCAGGACTATCTTCAGAATGCGTTCGTAGGCCTCGTGCAGGCTGTCGACCATTTCGACCCCGCCATGGGCGTTCCCTTCCGCGGGTTCGCGATACGCAGGGTAAGGGGGGCCGTTTTCAATGGTATACGGGATTTACGAAGCACCGGACGTGAACGATCCATCGATGAGGTACTGCGTGATCGCGTTGACTCCGCTCTCGGTGAGCATGGCGGTGCGGTTGACGAACTGATAAGCGCAGTCAGTCAGTTGACTGTGGGCGTTATGCTTGAGTCGGACACCGAACGCTTGGTTGCCCGCTCGCTGACCCCCTATGAGCACGCGCAGAACGACGGTCTGGGTCGCCTCATAAAGCGCCTTCTGGCTGATCTGCCCGAGCGGGAGCGGATGGTGCTCGAACTCCATTACCTGCAGTTTCTGCCGTTCAAAGCCATTGCCGAGTTGCTCGAGGTAACGAAAGGCCGAGTTTCACAGATCCACCGTCAGGGCCTCACGAGGCTGCGCGCGAAACTGGCGGCGCGACAACTGGCCGATGTACTGTAGCGGCCTCATACTGGATACGACCGTGAATCGCATAGGCACCAAAGCATCCGATCCCAGGGCCATCCTGGCACAACTGCGAAAGGCGGGTTCCTCAGGAAAGGCTCTGCAAGGGCGAGACAGGGAGGAGACGTCATTAGCATCGGCAAGCTTGCGCGATCAACTCATGGCGACGTTCACCGGCGTTGATGCTTCGGACGGCGCGGCTATGAAGCAGGTCCGACACCAGGCACTACCCATGATAGTGAGGTCCGCCCTCGGAGAGCGCGCGACCGACACGGAGGTCGCTCACGTGTCGTCGTCGCTGGAACGATTGTTTGCCACTGACGAGCGACTATCTGCCCTGTTGACCCGCGCAGTCCTGGAAGTTGCGCGAGGCTGAAAGGTGTTTCGTGAAATCAGCGATGGGTCGGTCATGGCAGCCATAACGCGACCGAAAAGCAAAGACGCGTCGTCAGGCTTATCGAGCTCGTCCATTCGGCTGCTCAGCGCATTCAGATCGCGATCGCAAAAAAGCAGATCGCGAAAAGCAGACCACCAATCGAGCAGAAGCGACTTCTGCTGTATCTGGGATGGTGCCGTAACCGCGCGCGTGAGAAAAGGCAACGCTGTGAACACTCTTAATTTCTCTTCACGGCACCAGTCGCGTAACTGGATATCCCACGGCTTCTCGACCGTTTCCGCGTCGCTTGCGAGCCGGAGGATCTTCGTTGCCGCAGCAGCATTCACGATGTAAGACGTCGTGCCGCCGAACGCGATGGATGCCAGGCTGACCGCAGTGGTCGTCTGAGGTGGCAAACGTAACGAATGTCCCCAGAGTTCGAGGGCTGCGGTAGGGCCAGGAGCCACGACATCGGTCATCAGTATGTCCCAAGGAACGCTGGACATTCGTTGTAGCAGGGAGTCAAGTCGGGCCAGGGACTGCGGTCCAAAAACGACGTCGTCTTCGGTGATCCAGTGGCACGATTCGGGTGCTCTGGCAATGACTTCAAGCACATGCAGGTGACTGAGCCGGCAGCCGGCTTCGGCAGGTGACAACCTTGCTCGCCTTGACGGTAAGTCCAGTGACGCGCCATTGACGGCATCGTAGCGAGTGATAGGAATGGCTGCGCCGATGTTTTCAGCGTGAGACGCGGATACGTTGGCCCACCGGGTAGTGGCGGTGCGCAGGTTGATCGTAGTTAGAGTCGCAGGAAGCATCGGTGCAGTCTTACGTGAAAGCTCTCGCCGCGCCAGCGGGAAGCGATCCCAGCCGAACTCCCGGTCGCTACGCCCTACGCGCCAGATGTTGATCGCGATGTCCCGGTCGGCGGTCTGGCGTCGATGATGCGGATGCGACGGCCATCGGTGTCGTGGTGCTGCAGCCCCCGCGCCTGGCCGCCCGGCGAATTTCACCCATGTCTACAAAATGTGAATTGCATCACATAGAGAGTGACATTTCTCACAAACTGTCACGGACATGATTCGGTATGGTGACCGGTGAACAGGGGGCGTCACACACGCCACGCACGATGTAGAACCAGTCCCTGAACTGGTCTGATCGAGCGCGTGCGACGGGACGCCGGCAGCTGGAACCTGAGCCGGATTACAGGGATGCGAAGATTCTTCGCGCGCACAGATCATCGCTGCCGCAGTCACGCGCACGACGCGCGGTCGTTCGCACCCACGCCCCCTCGCTCACCGAATTTACCGATTTCAGGACCCCTCGCCGTGTGGCGAGTCAGGGGCGCGTCGTCGCGTCCGGACCTTAAGTCACCCATTTCCGTTTGAACGAAGAAGCAGGGGCAACAAGATGAATCGTGCATTCCGTATCGTTTGGTCGAGGGCACTCGGCACCTGGGTTGTCGCGTCCGAACTCGCCGGCCGTCATGGCAAGGGCCGTGGTCGCGCCGGTACCACGTGTGTCGACGAACGCACCGCGTTGCCCCGTGGCGCATCGGGCGCGTGGGCTTTGCGCATCGGCCTGCTGGTGGCGCTGGGTACGCTCGCCCCGGGGGCGCATGCGGTCACCAGGTATTGGGACCCTAACGGCGGTGCGGCCGGTAGCGGCGGCAAAGGCGATTGGGACACGACGTCGCAGTTCTGGAATTCCGCCGCGGACGGCATCGCGGGCCCGTTCGTCACCTGGAATAACGCCGGCCTCGACAACGCCGTGTTCGCGGGCAGCAAGGGTGACTCCGTCACGCTCGTCGGCGGCCTGACGGCGAACAGCGTCACCTTCGGCACGGCCGGTTACACACTGGGCGGAGGCACGCTCACGTTCGCCGGCACGACGCCCGGCATCGTCGTCACGGCGGGCAGTTCGACGATCAACTCCGTGATCGCCGGTACGGCCGGGCTGACGAAAAGCGGCAACGGCGCTATCGCACTGGGCGGCGTGAACACGTTCTCCGGCGACATCAATGTCACCGCCGGAACGTTCGGCGTTACGCGTGACGAAGCACTCGGCGCCGCGGGTAACGGCGTCACGCTCGCCAGTGGCACCGGCTTCGTGGCGACGGGCCCGATCGCGGCCACGCGCAAGGTGACGATCACCGGCACGGTGAATCTGAACGGCGCCTACGCCGGAGCGGGGTACCTGACGGGTGCCGGCGGGGTGACCGTACAGAGCAACGTACAGATGACCAACGCCGCGAGCGACTACACGGGCGCTACCAATTTCAACACGGGCGGAACTTACTACTTCTCGTCCATCGGCAACCTTGGCGAGGCGAGCTCGCTGGGTGCGCCCACGGGCGCGGCCGAAGGCACGGTGCTCGTCGCGGCCGGCGGCGGTCAGGGTGGCAATCTCTTCTACACGGGCGGCGTCAGCCACTCCAATCGTGGCTTCCGTTTCGCGAACACGTCGAGTGGCGGTACGCAGCTCCGTAACAGGGGCACCGGTTTGCTCGACATCTCGGGCGACATCGCGCTCGCCAATGCAAACACCCTCGGCATGGCGTTCTTTACCGAGACCGCGGACATCGCACTGAGCGGCACGATCAGCAGCGCGAGCGCCCGTACGATCAGTTACCTGGGCAGCGCGGGAACCACGATCACCGTCGATGGTGCCAACACGTATGCCGGTGCGTCGACGATCGGCACGATCACCGTGAAGGCCGGTCGTCTTGCGAACACGGGCAGCGCCAGTTCGTTCGGCACGGGGGCGTCGGGAGCCATCAACCTGCAGAGCGCGACGCTGAGCTACACCGGCGGCGCGACGGCTTCCGACCGCGTGCTCACCATCGATGGCGCGAGCACGTTCGCGAACGACGGCACCGGTGGCATCGACTACAGCGGTGACACGTCGCTGCTTACGGGTGGTGCGGCCACGGACATCCTGACGCTCGGCGGCAGTTACGCTGGCGCCAACACGTTCACTGGCGTTCTCTCCGGCACCGGAAGCCTGATCAAGAATGGCGCGGGCACGTGGATCCTCGGCGGAAGCAATACGTATGTCGGCACGACCACCGTCACGGCGGGCACGCTGGTCGCGGGTGGTACCGGTGCCTTCGGCGCATCGAAGGGCCTCATCGTCAACGGCGGCACGCTCGACATCAACAGCCTCACCATTGCCGCGCCGTCGCTCGCGGGCACGGGCGGCAGTGTCGACCTGGGCAGCGGCACGCTGACGCTCAACGCGACCACGGGATCCACGTCGTACGCGGGCAGCATCGTCGGCACCGGTGGCCTGACGAAGCTGGGAGCAGGCACGCAGACGCTGACAGGCGCGAACACCTACACCGGCGGCACGAGCATCGGTGGCGGCACGCTCGCCCTCGATTTCACGGCGGCCGGCGCGCCGGCCAGCAACATCGTCAGCGCGAGCTCGGCGCTGTCGATGGCGGGCGGCGTCCTCTCGATCAAAGGCCGCGGTAACGCGACCGCGCAGAGCTTCAACGGGCTGAACATCACGGCCGGCAGCAACCGTATCGCGGCGACGGCCGGCGCGGGTGGCACGCTGGTCGTGGGCCTCGGTGCGATCAATCGCAGCGGTGGCCTGATGGACTTCGGTTTCAACACGGGCGCGTCGATCACCACCACGCATGCGGACGGCGCGCTGGGCGGCTGGGCGACGGTCAACGGCACCGACTATGCGCAGGTCACGGGCGGCGTCATCACGGCGTTCACCTCGTATGCGAACAAGGACGATGCGTCGCAGTGGCTGACCGGCGATATCGTCAGCGACGAGGGCGGTAATCCGAATACCGCCTATTTCAGTACCGTTAACGGCAACGTCGCGCTCGGCGGCCTGAAGTACGCGGCGGCCGCCAACTCCACGGTGAACGTGGGCGCCGCGAACACGCTGAGCGTGGACGGTAGCATCATCGTGTCGCCCACGGTCGGTGGCGCCGCGCAGCGGATCCAGGGTGGCTCCATGACCGGCGGCGCGGGTGGCAGTCCGCTCGGCGTGCTGCAGAATGGCGCCGGCTCCCTGACCATCGCGTCGACGATCGTCGACAATACCGGCGCGACCAGCGTCGTCGCCGGCGGTACCGGTACCGGCAGTGTCGTGCTGTCGGGAAACAACACTTACACCGGCTCGACGACCGTGAGCGGCAGCACGTTGTCCGTGAACACCATCGGTGACGGCGGTACGGCCAGCGCGATCGGTGCGTCGGGCAGTGCGTCGTCGAACCTGCTGATCGAGAACGGCACGTTGCGCTACACCGGTGCGACCAGCACGAGCGACCGTGGCTTCACGCTGATCAACGGCGGCGCCGCTCGCAACATCCAGGTCGACGGCACGACGAACCTCACGTTCACGGGGCTCGTCACGAGCCCGGACGACGCGGGTTTCACCAAGACCGGCACCGGAACGCTGACCCTTGCGAACGGCGCGAACGACTTCGTGGGTCCGGTGACGGTGAGCGGGGGCGCCCTGTCGACGGGTGTGCTCTCCGACGGTGGCGCCGCCAGCGGCATCGGCGCCGCTACCAGTGCGTCGGCGAACCTGGTCCTGCAAGGCGGCGGCGCACTGCAGTACACCGGTGGTACCGCGGCTACCGATCGCGGTTTCACGCTGAGCGCCGGCAATGGTCGCATCGACGTCGCACAGGCGGCATCGACACTGACGATAACCGGTACCGCGGCCGGTACCGGTGGCCTCATCAAGGAAGGCGCGGGCACGCTCGTGCTGTCCGGGAACAACGTCCACACGGGCGGCAACACGGTGAACGCGGGCATCCTGCGCGCGGGGTCGAATCAGGCCTTCGGTGGCCTCGTCGACGGCACGGGATCGGGCGTGATGACGGTCAATGCCGGTGCGACCCTCGACGTCGACGGCAAGACCGTGTGGGTGAGGGGCCTGAACGGTACGGGCAACGTCACGCTCGGTGGCGGCACACTGCAGATCAACGGTGGCGGTACGTTCGGCGGCGCCATCAGCGGCACGGGAGGCATCGCGCTGAAGTCCGGTACGCAGACGCTCAACGGCTGTGGCAGCACGTACACGGGTATCACCTCGATCTCGTCGGCCGCCATCTCCACCGATTGTCTTGCGAATGGCGGTCAGGCCAGTGGCATCGGTGCGTCGTCCAGCGTGTCCGGCAACCTGGTAATGGCGAGTGGCACGCTCACCTACACGGGCACGAGCGTCGACATTGATCGCGGCGCACAGCTCAATTCGCTCGGCGGTTTCGCCGTGACGAACGCCGCGACGACGCTAGGCTTCGGCGGCATCGTGCAAGGTGCCGGCGCGATGCAGAAGACGGGCGCGGGTACGCTCGTGTTCTCTGGAGCCAATACCTACGCCGGTGGTTCGCGCATCCGCGGCGGCACGCTGCGTGCGGGTCGGGTGAACGCCTTCGGCACGGGGGTCATGTCGCTCGACGACACGGCCGGCGTGACACTCGACCTGGACGGTTTCGATACCAAGGTAGCGTATCTGACGGGTGGCGCGAACAATGGCGGCACCGTCGACCTCGCGAATGCCACGCTGACGATCGGTAACGGGGCGAGTGCGGGTGTGGCGGTCTACGGAGGTCTTATCGTCGGCGCGGGCAACGTGACGATGGATCCCGTTTCCAGCAACGCCTTTCAGGTGCTGACCGGCGTCTCGAGTACCTACGATGGTGTGACCACGGTCAACAACGGGACGCTGCAGGTGTATTCCCTGGCCGATGGTGGCGCCGCGAGCTCGATCGGCGCATCGAGCAACGCGGCCGGCAACCTCGTTCTCAACGGCGGCACGCTGCTCTACGCGGGCACGGGCAGCAGTACCGATCGCGCCATCACGCTCGGTGCTTCTCCCGACAGCAAGATCAATGCCTCGGGCACGGGCACGGTGCGTTTCACCAGCACGAATGCGCTGGCCTTCAGCAGTCCCGGCACGGCGCAGACGGTGACGCTCGGAGGCACCAACACCGGCGACAACAGCATGGCCCTCCAGCTGTCCGATAATGGTGCGGGCAAGACCTCGGTGTCGAAGGCGGACGCGGGCACGTGGATCCTCCGCAATGCCGCGAGCACCTATACCGGCGTGACCACCATCTCCGGCGGCGTGCTTGGTGTCGACAAACTGGCGGATGGCCTGCAGGCGAGCAGCCTCGGTCAGTCGTCGAACGACGCCGCGAACCTCGTGATCGGTTCGGGGGCCACCCTTCGCTACACCGGTACCGGGGACACGACGGATCGCCAGTTCACGCTCTCCACGGGTGCGAGCGTCATCGAATCCTCCGGTACCGGCGCCATCGTGTTCCGCAACACGGGGCAGGCGGCTTACTCGGGTAATGGCGCCCGAACCCTCGGCCTTGGTGGCACCAACACCGACCTCAACGTGATGGGCGGCACGATCGTCGATGCAAATGCCAACAGCGTCACGACCCTCGCCAAGAACGACGCAGGCACATGGGCGCTGACGGGTACCAACACGTACACCGGCAACACGGTCATCAACGGCGGCATCCTGCAGTTGGGTGCCGGCGGCACGACGGGCTCCATCGCCAGCGCGAACATCATCAATGCCGCCGGTACGCTGGCGTTCGACCGTTCGAACACGATGACGATCGCCGGCACGATTTCCGGCGGCGGCGACGTGGTTCAGCGGGGCGCCGGCACCACCGCGCTGACGGCCGCGAACACCTACACCGGTGGCACGCGTATCGATGGCGGCACGTTGCAGCTCGGCAACGGCGGGGCGATCGGCAGCATTCTCGGCAATGTCGTCGACAACGGCACGCTGGCATTCAACCGTTCGGACGTCTACGGATTCGGCGGGCTGATCTCGGGTACCGGTGGCGTCACGCAGTCGGGCAGCGGCACGACCGTGCTCGCGCTGGCGAACAGCTACAAGGGCGCGACGCAGGTCACGGCGGGTACGTTGCTGATCGACGGCGACCAGTCGGCGGCGACCGGGACCACCACGGTGGGCAACGGCGGCACGTTCGGCGGTCGTGGCATCGTCGGCGGTAATGTGGTCGTGTCCGATGGCGGCGCGTTCAATCCGGGCGATGCCGGTGCGGCCGGCACGATCACCGTCAATGGCAGTCTCTCGCTCGCTTCCGGCGCCGCGATGAACTATCAGTTCGGCCAGGCCAACGTCGTCGGTGGTGCGCTCAACGATCTCGCGATCGTGCACGGCAACCTGACGCTTGACGGCACACTCAACGTGGCCGCCACGCCGGGCGGAAGTTTCGGCCCCGGTCTGTATCGCATCATCAGCTACGACGGTGCGTTGACCGACAACGGGCTCGCGCTCGGCACCACGCCTGGCGGCACGTATCAGGTGCAGACGTCGGTGGCGAAGCAGGTGAATCTGCTGAACACCGGCGGTCTCACGCTCAATTTCTGGGATGGCCCCGCGGGGCACCTGAACAACACGATCGATGGTGGCTCCGGCGTGTGGCAGAGCGCCGCGGGCAACGACAACTGGGCCGACCAGACGGGCCAGGTCAACGCGCCGTACACCAACGGCGAGTTCGGCATCTTCATGGGTGCGCCCGGCGCGGTTACCGTCGACAACGGGGCGGGTGCGGTGACGAGCTCCGGCATGCAGTTCGCCGTTGACGGGTACACCATCGACGGCGACACGCTCACGCTCAACGGCGCATCCAACCTCGTGCGCGTCGGTGACGGCACGTCCGCAGGCACTGGCATGACGGCGACCGTCAACGCGGTGCTCGCCGGTACCGGCGGCCTCGTCAAGGATGATGCGGGCAGGCTCGTGCTGGGCGGTTTTAACACCTATACCGGGGGCACGACGATCGCCGATGGCGTGCTGGAGGTGTCTTCGGACGCGAACCTCGGCGACACCTCGGGCGGCCTCACGATCGACGGCGGCACGCTGCGGAACACGTTTACGGTTCTCTCCGCACGTGGCGTCACCCTGGGCCAGGACGGTGGAACCTTCGACACGCTGGCGAACCTCGGTCTCAGTGGCGCGATCGGGGGAGCCGGCGGGCTCGTGAAGACGGGGTCCTTCCTGCTGACCCTCGGCGGTACGAACACCTATGCGGGCGGAACGTCGATCGACGGTGGCACCGTGTCCATCGCCGACGACGCGAATCTCGGTAATGCAGCCGGCGCACTCGGTCTCGATGGCGGCACGCTGCGGAACAGCGCCGACGTGACCTCCGGACGTACCGTGACGCTTGGCGCCGGCGGTGGCACGTTCCAGACCATCGGCGACCTCACGCTCGGTGGCGCTATCGGCGGCGCCGGTTCGTTGACGAAGACGGGTGCCGGCACGCTGTTGCTTGCCGCGGACAACACGTACGGGGGGACCACGACGATCGCGAGCGGCACCCTGCAGCTGGGTAACGGCGGCAACACGGGCGGCGTCGCAGGCGACATCGCGAACAACGGCACCCTCGTCTTCGACCGGGCCGACACATTCACCTTCGGCGGTCTCGTCTCGGGTAACGGTGCACTGACGCAGCGCGGGGCGGGCACCACGGTGCTGACCGACGACAACACGTATGCGGGCGCCACGGCGGTACGTACCGGTGCCCTGTTCGTCAACGGCGACCAGAGCGCGGCGACGGGCGATACGTCCGTCGACGGCGGTGCGACGCTCGGCGGCAAGGGCACGATCGGCGGCGACGTGACACTCGCCGATGGCGCGACGCTGAGCCCGGGCGATGTGGGCAGTGCGCCCGGCACGCTGTCGATCAACGGCAGCCTCGGCCTGAGCGATATGTCCAACCTCGCCATCAGCCTCGGGCAGGCGAACGTCGTCGGCGGTCCGCTCAACGACCTGGTGCAGGTGGACGGCGACCTCACCCTCGACGGCAAGCTGAACGTGTCGGTCTCGTCGGGCGGCACGTTCGATCCGGGCATCTACCGGATCATCGGTTACACCGGCGCGCTCAACGACAACGGGCTGGACATCGGCTCGGTGCCTTCGCCGGACTACTACCTGCAGACGTCCATCGCGCAGCAGGTGAACCTGCTGAACACGAATGGCCTGGACGTGAACTTCTGGGACGGCAACGGCGGGCGCGGCGATGGCGAGGTGGCCGGTGGCGACGGCACGTGGCAGAACACGAGCGGCAACGACAACTGGACGCTCGTCGACGGCTCCGTGAACGCGCCGTACAAGAACGCCTCGTTCGCCATCTTCGCGGCCAACGGCGGCACCGTGACGGTCGACGACAGCCTCGGCGCGGTCAGCACGGGCGGCATGCAGTTCGCGACCGATGGGTACCGCGTGCAGGGCGACGATATCGACGTGGGCGCGTCGCCGGCCGTCGTTCGCGTCGGCGACGGCACGACCGCGGGCGCCGGCATGACGGCGACGATCGCGTCCGCGCTTACCGGCACCGGCGGCATCACGAAATCCGATCTCGGCACGCTGGTGCTCGCGGGCGACAACACCTACACCGGCGGCACCGTCATCACCGATGGCGTGCTGCAGCTGGGTGAAGGCGGCACGCGTGGTTCGATCGTCGGCGACGTGCTGAACAACGGCACGCTCGCGTTCGATCATCTGAATATCTCGACGTTCGGTGGTCTGATCAGCGGCACGGGTGCCGTGACGCAGCGCGGTTCGGGCATGACCGTGCTGACGGCGGACAACACGTACACGGGTGCGACGACCGTCGAGTCCGGCTCGCTGATCGTCAACGGCGACCAGTCCGCGGCGACCGGTGCGACGTCGGTGCGCAATGGTGCGTTGCTGGGCGGCACGGGAACCATCGGCGGCGACGTGACGATCGCGGATGGCGCGATGCTCAGCCCGGGCCAGTCGGTCGGCACGCTGACGATCAATGGCAACCTCACCCTCGGTGCCAACGCGATCCTCAGCTACGAGCTGGGCCAGGCCGGCACGCCGGGTGGCGCGCTCAACGACCTGACCGTGGTCCATGGCAACCTCACGCTCGACGGCACGCTCAACGTCGCCGCGACGCCGGGCGGCACGTTCGGCGCCGGCGTCTACCGCCTGTTCGGTTACGACGGCACGCTCACGGACAACGGCCTGTCGATCGGCGCCGTGCCGACGACGGACGTGTTCGTGCAGACGTCGCTCGCCAACCAGGTGAACCTCGTCAACACCAGTGGCCTCACCTTGAGCTTCTGGGACGGCCCGGGCCATGCGAACGACAACGCGATCACCGGTGGCACCGGTACGTGGCGTCTCGCGGACAACGACTACTGGACGGAAGCGTCGGGCTCGCTCAACGCGCCATTCAGCAACGGCTCGTTCGCCGTGTTCGGCGGCACCGGTGGCACGGTGACGGTGGACGACGCGAACGGCGCCGTCACGGTATCGGGCATGCAGTTCGCCGCGGACGGTTACGAGGTGGCGGGCGACGACATCACGCTGGCGGATGGCGCGACGAGTATCCGCGTCGGCGACGGCAGCGCCACGGGCGCCGGCATGACCGCAACGATCGATGCCGCCCTGACCGGCGGATCGCTGCTCGTGAAGGACGACCTCGGCACGCTCGTGCTCGACGGTGCCAACACCTATGGCGGCGGCACCGATGTGCGCGCGGGCACACTGCAGGTCGCCAACGATGGCAACCTCGGCGCAGCCCTCGGCTACCTCGCGATCGACGATGCCACGCTGCACACCACCGGCAGCTTCGCGACGCAGCGCGTGGTGGCTCTCGGCGGCGACGCGACCATCGATACCGACGCGGGCACCACGCTCACCGTCGGGCAGGGCATCGCAGGCAACGGCAGCCTGACCAAGACCGGCGACGGTACGCTCGTGCTCGGTGCCGCGTCCGTCTATGGCGGCGCGACCACCGTCTCGGGTGGCACGCTGGCGGCGGGTGTCGCGGATGCGTTCGACACGACGTCGGCGGTCACGGTGGAAACCGGCGGCACGCTCGGCCTCGCCGGCCATGCGCAGCACCTCGCCACGTTGACCAACGCCGGCACGGTGAACTTCGGTGACGCGCCGGGCACGACACTGACCGTGAAGGGCGACTACACCGGCCAGGATGGCGCCATCGTCTTCAACGCGGCGCTCGGCGACGATACGTCGGCGGCCGATCGTCTCGTGGTGGCCGGCACCACCTCCGGCACCACCACGGTGCAGGTGAACAACGTCGGCGGCGCCGGTGCGCAGACCACGCAGGGCATCAAGCTGATCGACGTGCAGGGCGCGTCGAACGGCACGTTCGCGCTGAAGGGCGATTACGTGTTCCAGGGCGATCAGGCCGTGGTCGCCGGTGCGTACGCCTACCGCCTGTTCAAGAACGGCACCGACACGACCGACGGCGACTGGTACCTGCGCTCGGCCCTCGCGAGCGGCAGCGACACCGATCCGGACAACGGCGTGCAGCCGCTGTACCAGCCGGGCGTGCCGCTGTATGAGGCGTATGCGGGCGTGCTGCAGCAGGTGAATACCCTCGGCACGATGTTCCAGCGCACGGGCGATCGTCACTGGGCGGGTCCTTCCGCCGAAAGCGACATGAGCCCGGGCGAAGGGGTCTGGATGCGCGTGGAAGGCGGCGACCAGACGTTCCGTCCGCGGAGCAGCACCAGCGGCACGCATTACGACGTGTCGAGCTGGACGGCCGAAGCGGGCGTCGACACGACGCTCAGCGAAGGCGACAGCGGCTCGCTGGTGGCCGGTGGCACGTTGCGCTACGGCCGCTATCAGTCGAACGCCAGCTCCGTTTACGGCCACGGTCGCCTGAAGACGGACGGCTACGGCATCGGCGGCGCACTCACGTGGTATGGCGACAACGGCGTCTACGTCGACGGCCAGGCACGCTGGACACGCTTCGACACCGACCTGCGTTCGACCACGCTTTCGCAGTCGACGAAGGACGGCAACAAGGCCAACGGTTACGCGGTCGGCGTGGAAGCCGGCCAGCGCTTCGCGCTGAGCGATCGCTGGTCGATCGTTCCGCAGGCGCAGCTCACCTACGGCAAGGTGTCGTTCGACAGCTTCGACGATGCCTTCGGTGCGCACGTGTCGCAGCAGGACGGCAAGAGCGCCACGGGTCGCGCCGGCGTGCTGGTGGATTACCGCAGTGCCCGCCAGGGCGCCGCGGGGGCGATCTCCACGCATGTCTACGCGATCGGTAACGTCTACCGGAACTTCAGCGACGCGGCGCGCGTGGCTGTGGCGGGCACGGACTTCAGCACGCGCAACGAGCGGCTGTGGGGCGGCTTCGGCCTCGGCACGTCGCGCGACTGGGCCGACGGCCGTTACTCGGTCTACGGCGAAGTGCAGGCCAGCAAGGGATTGCAGGGTGGCGACTCGCACGCGGTGAGCGGCACCGTCGGCTTCCGCATGCAGTGGTAAGCAACGGAACGGGGGCCGCGCAACGCGGCTCCCGTTCTCAGGGGTCGATCAGGCCCTCGCGCACGGCGTCGGCGACGTCGTCGGGCGTATCGAGATCGCGCCCCAACGCATCGCGGCGGATGGCTGCCGGATGCGCGACGCCCCACAGCCGCCGGAACCCCGCGTCGCCGCTCAGCCGGCCGGCGGCGGCCAGCGTTTCAGGCCGGAGCAGGGCGGGCGGCCCCAGCGCATCGCCATAGGCGGACACCACATCGCAGCTGCCGTCGTAGGCGACGAGCAGGGTCTGCAGGTGCTCCTGCGTCAGGCAGGGCTGGTCCACGAGCGTGACCAGCACGGGATAGCCTCGCCCTTCCAGAGCGGCGGCCGCCCGGGCCAGCGACGACGCCATGCCGGTTTCCCAGGTGGGGTTGAACACGATGGGCGTGCCCGTGACCAGAGGCGCGAGCGTGTCCGCGTGCGCACCGAGCACCACCACGATACGCGTGGGGCACGTGGCCTTCGCGAGCCGGATCGCGCGCTGCAGCAGGGTCTCGCCACCGATGGTGAGCAGCTGCTTGGGCCTTCCGAGCCTGGCGCTGCCGCCCGCGGCAAGCACCACGGCATCGTGTTCGCAACGTGCAGCCATGTGTCGTTTCCGGAAGACCTGGTGAGAAGGCCGCCACGCTAGCATGGCCATCGTCGCGACGGAGGGATCGTCTAAAAAACGATACGTACGTACGTTACAGAGCGCCTGCGGGTTCCCGATAGTTTCCACCATAGAATCCACTTGCGCGTCCGAATGGTCATCGCGTCCGACAATCTCAGGGAGCGCGACGCGGATGCCGTGTTCGGTCCCTTCCGTCTCGCCCCCTCCCGGCGCCTCCTGCTGCGGGACGGCGAGCCCGTGGATATCGGCGGGCGGGCGTTCGACATGCTGGTGGCACTGGTCGAGCGGCCCGGCATCGTCTGGTCCAAGCGCGAACTGATCGCGCGCGTATGGCCGGACGTCGTCGTGGAAGAGGGCAGCCTGCGCTTCCACATGACGGGCCTGCGCCGGATCCTCGGCGACGGGGAGGATGGCAGCCGATATATCTCGACCCAGGTGGGTGTGGGGTACGCCTTCGTGGGCGCCGTACGCCGCATGAGCGCCGAAGCGGTCCCGGCCACTCCGACCGCCCTTCACGCCACCGAACCCGCTCGGCTCATGAGCAATGCCGGCGAGTTGCCGACGCGACGTCGCCTGGTCGGCCGGGAGAGGGACGTCGACCGCATCGTTGCACGCCTGACCGCGCCGGTGCTCTACACGATCGCCGGTGCGGGCGGCTCCGGTAAGACCAGCATCGCGCTCGAGGTGGCGCACCGCCTTTCCGATGCGGGTCGCGTGGTGCGCTTCGTCGACCTGGCGCAGGTGGAGGATCCGGCGCTCGTGCCGTATGCGGTCGCCGGTGCGCTGCACATTCCCGTGCAGACCGACGACCCCGTGGCGGTGGTGATCAAGCACCTGCGCGACCAGGCGATCGTGTTGCTGGTGGACAACTGCGAGCACCTCGTCGATGCGGTGTCCGCGACGGTGGAACGCCTCCGCGAAGGCGCGCCGGACGTGGGGGTGCTGGCGACGAGTCGCGAGCCCCTGCGCGCGCACGAGGAATGCGTGCATTGGCTCGACGCCCTGACGTACCCCGCGCACACCGTCACCGACGGTGAGGAAATCCTCGGCTACTCGGCGGTGCAGCTCTTCCTGGAGCGCGCCTCGGCAAGTGGTGCCACGTGCGTGCCGGACGCCGACGCGCTCCGCCTCGCCGCGGACATCTGCCGGCGGCTCGACGGCATGGCGCTGCCGATCGAACTGGCCGCGCTGCGTGTGGGCTCGCACGGTATCGAGGCGACGCACGAACTGCTCGGCGAGCGTTTCAGCCTGGAATGGTCGGGGCGCCGCACGGCGGCACCGCGTCAGCAGACGTTGCGCGCGACGCTCGACTGGAGCTACGAGCTGCTGACGCCGCTCGAACGGCTCACGTTCGACCAGCTGTCGGTGTTCGTCGGCCCGTTCGGCCTGGAATCGGCGGCGAATACGCTGGCCGGTGATGGGATCGAGCCGGCCACCTTCGTCGCCACGCTCGACGCGCTCGCCGCGAAGGGCCTCGTCGCCGTGAACCGCTCGCGCGTGACAGGATCGTACCGGCTGCTCGAAATGACCCGCGCGTATGCGCGCGAGCGCATGGCGCTGCGCGGCGAAGGCGAAGTCAGGGCCTTGTCGCGCCGCCACGCCGCGCATTTCCTCCAGCGCCTCGACGCACTGGGCGAAACGCCCGAGGAGGTCTTCCAGAACGCCACCTGGTGGAGCTGCCAGTTCGGCAACGTGCGCAGCGCGCTCGAGTGGAGCCTCGGTGCGCACGGCGATACCGTCATCGGCGTGCCACTGGCGGCGGCCGCGTCGCGGTTGTTCCTGCGCTTTTCGTTGATGACCGAATGCCGCGCCTGGTGCGAGCGTGCGCGCAACGTGCTGGTGCTGCCGTTCACCGGAACCACCGTGGAGCTCGAACTGCAGGCGGCGCTGGGGCTGGTGCTGATGTTCACCCTCGGCAACAGCGACGCGGCCGGTGTGGCGCTGCGCCGGGCACTCGATCTGTCGATGTCGCTCGATCGCAAATGGGACCAGCTGCGCATCCTCGGACGCCTGCAGATCTACGACGAGCGCCTTGGCCAGTTCGAGCCGTCGCTCGCGTGGGCGGAGCAGGCCGAAGAGCTCGGTCGCGACATCGGCGAGCCCGAGGCCATCGCGGTCGCCGCCTCGCTGGCCGGCGTGGCGCGTCACCTGCTGGGCGACCAGGCCGCGGCGCGTCATCTGCTCGAAGAATCGTTGCGTCACGGCCTGCCGTCCGAGCAGAGCCGCACGATCCACTACGGGTTCGACCATCGCAACCGCTCGTGCATCGCGCTGGCGCGTACCTTGTGGTTGCAGGGGCATGCGGATCAGGCCCGTTACTGGGTGCGCCGCGCGCAGCAGGAAGCCATCGCGCTCGAACATCCGATCACGCAGTGCATCGCGCTGATCTGGACCCTGTCGGTGCATCACTGGACGGGCGAAACCGATCACGTCGAAGAAGCGCTGGGCACGTTCGCCGCGCTTGCGGATGCGAACGGTTTCCGGCCTTACATCGCGGCGACGGAAGGCTTCCGCGGCATGCTCGCGATCGGGCGCGGCGACGCGCCCGAAGCCGTGCAGGCGATTCGCGACAGCCTCTCGCGTCTCAAGGCGATGCGCTACGAACTGCTCACCACGACGTTCGAAACCGCGCTCGTCGAAGCGCTCCTTTCCGCGGGACGTTACGGCGAAGCGGGCGAACAGGTGGCCGCCACGATCGAGCATTGCACGCGTACCGGGGAGGGCTTCGCGCTGCCGGAACTGCTGCGGCTGAAGGCTCTCGTGCTGGCGCGCAGCGGCGACGATGCGGAAGCCGTCGAGTCGACGCTTCGGCAGTCGCTCGAACTGGGCGCCCGACAGACATCGAACGCATGGCGGCTGCGCGCCTCGATGGATCTCGCCGCCTGGTGGGCGGCGACGGGGAGCGCGGAAGAAGCCACCGCGCTGCTGCAGTCATGCCGGGATCGGGCGGTCGAGGGTCTCGACACGGCCGACCTGCGGCGTCTCGACGCGATGCTCCGCGATGCCCGCGCGCGGGATGAGCAGGGTGGCGCATAGCCCGCCACGCACGCGATTGGCGAGACGCAACTGGCCACCCAGCTGCAACGTGAGCTGCATCGCGATGGCAAGCCCGAGCCCGGAGCCGGTCGGGTCGCGCTGCTCGGAGTGACGTAGTCGATAGAATGGCTCCATCACCGCGGCGAGTTCGTCTTCCGGAATGCCCGGGCCGTCGTCCTCGATGTCGATGGCGATCATGTCGCCGCCCGCCACGCGCGTGCGCAGGGCGGCACGGTGACCGTGCTTGAGCGCGTTGTCGACGAGGTTGGCGAGGATGCGTCGAAGCGATTGCGGGCACGTGGTGACCACCAGCGCGTCCGTTGGCGCGAATTCGACGGGGCGGCCCGCGTCGCGATAATCGCAGGCGAGGCTGTCTACGAAGGCGATGAGGCAGAGTTTCACAGGCGTTTCGCGCGGCTCGTCGGCGCAGCGCGCGTAGCGCACGCCGTCGCGCACGAGGTGCTCCATGCGATAGAGGTCGTCGATGATGTAGCGGCGGCCCGGTGCGTCGTCCATCGCTTCGAGCCGCAGGCGCATGCGGGCGACGGGCGTCTGCAGGTCGTGCGCGATGGCCGAGAGAAACTGCAGCCGCTGGGAAACGTGCTCGCGCACCCGCAGCTGGATGCCGCGCAGCCCGTTCATGGCACGCACCAGTTCCTGCGGTGCGTGCGCCGGCGGCGGTGCCAGCGCGCGCGCCGGCTCGAAGCGTTCCAGTGCCTCGGCGAATTGCGCGAGCGGCCGCACGGCCGCCTTCCCGTGCAGCCACAGGAACGTGCACAGCGCGATCCCGGTCACCCCCGCGCCGGCGGCAATGCGGGGCAGGCTGCTTACCGGCTCCCCGGCCATGAGGATGAGCGCGCCGAGTGCCTCCGCGCCGACGACGGCGCCGAGCTGAGCAATGAAGAGCCGGCGCGCCAGGGACGTGGGGCGGCTAATGCGATGAGTAGAAGGATGCATGCGTGTCATGACCGCCTCCGTGGAGGAATGGTCACCAGCATGTGTCTCCGGCGCGCGCGACACCAGTTATCTCGTGTTGGCTGTTGTTAGCGGCTCGTAACTGAGACGACCTTCTCAGATTGCGACGCTGCCCGGGTCGGGGACGGGTTCGGGAACGAGGCTGTCACATTGCGCCGGAACACTCGCTGGCACAGGGGCACTACCCAACAGCGGACGACAGGCATGACTTCTCAGGACCGGCGACAGTTCCTCAAGCTTTCCATGGGCGCCGCGGGCGCGGCGTTCACCGCCGGGGTGCTCCCCCCGTCGATCGCGAAAGCGCTCGCCATACCCGCATCCCATCGCACCGGCACCCTCGCCGATGTGGAGCACGTGGTGATCCTGATGCAGGAGAACCGCTCGTTCGACCACTATTTCGGCAGCCTGCGCGGTGTGCGCGGCTTCGGCGATCCAAGGCCCTTCACGCTCGCCAGCGGGCGTTCGGTATGGCACCAGCCGTCGGGTGACGACGTGTTGTTGCCGTTCCGTCCGGCGGGCGACGACCTTGGCCTCGCATTCATCGAAGACCTGCCGCACGGCTGGAACGATACGCACGCCGCCGCGAACGGCGGCCGCTACGATGGCTGGGTGGAGGCCAAGGGCACCACCACGATGGCGTACCTCACGCGCGAGGACATCCCGTTCCACTACGCGCTGGCCGACGCGTTCACCATCTGCGACGCCTACCACTGCAGCATGCTGACCTCCACGGATCCCAACCGCTATTACATGTGGAGCGGCTACGTCGGCAACGACGGACAGGGCAAGGGCCCGGTGCTGGACAACGCGGAGAAGGGCTACAACTGGACGACGTACCCCGAGCGCCTGGAAGAAGCCGGCATTTCCTGGAAGATCTACCAGGACATCGGCACCGGGCTGGATGCCGCCGGCAGCTGGGGCTGGACGTCCAATCCGTACATCGGTAACTACGGCGACAACTCGCTCCTGTATTTCGACAACTACCGCAATGCGCAGCCCGGTAGTCCGCTCTACGAAAAGGCGCGCACCGGCACGAACATCGCCAAGGGGCAGTCGCCCTTCGCGATCCTGCGCGAGGACGTGCTCGCCAACCGCCTTCCGCAGGTGTCGTGGATCGCCGCGCCCGAGGCCTATACGGAACACCCGAGCTGGCCGGCCAACTACGGCGCCTGGTACGTCGACGGCGTGCTCGATGCGCTGACGTCGAACCCGGACGTCTGGAGCAAAACCGCGCTGTTCATCACCTACGACGAGAACGACGGCTTCTTCGATCACGTCGTGCCGCCTTATCCGGCGTCGTCGCCCGAACAGGGCCTGTCCACCGTATCGACCGAAGGCGAGATCTATCCGGGCGGCAACGGCTTCGTGGCCGGTGTGTACGGCCTCGGCGTGCGCGTGCCGATGCTCGTGGTGTCGCCGTGGAGCAAGGGCGGCTGGGCGTGTTCCGAAACGTACGATCACACGTCGATCATCCGTTTCCTGGAGGAACGCTTCGGCGTGATCGAACCGAACATCTCCGACTGGCGTCGCGCGGTATGTGGCGACCTGACGCGTGCCTTCGACTTCCGTCGCCACGATGCGGATGCCCCGCATCTGCCGTCGACGAGCACCTACGAACCGGACAAGGGCAGCCACCCGGATCTCGTGCCCGTGCCGCCGACGCAGCAGCGTATGCCGCGCCAGGAGCCCGGCCAGCGGCCGGCGCGTGCGTTGCCGTATGCGCTCGACGTGCAGGGCCGTCTCGACATCGATGCCGGCAAGTACCGGCTCGACTTCATCAATGACGGACGCGGCGGTGCCTTCTTCCACGTGTTCTCGTCCGCACGGACGGATGGTCCGTGGACCTACACGGTGGAGGCGGGCAAGGAGCTCGCCGACACCTGGAACAGCGTCTACAGCGGCGGCGCTTACGATCTCTCGGTGACCGGCCCGAACGGTTTCCTGCGCCGGTTCGCGGGCACGCAGCCGTCGAAGGGCGATCGCGGCCGGCGCGCGCAGCCCGAGGTGCGCATCGCGCGGGCCGAGCTCGACGGGCTCATGCGGCTGGTCGTCACCAATGAAGGCAGCCGCGCGTGTATCGTGACGGTGACCCCGAGCGGCGACTACACGCACCTGCCGCCGCGTCGGCACATCGTGCTGCCGGGCGGTCACGTCGAGAGCCTCTGGGAAATCCTCTCCAGCGATCACTGGTTCGATTTCAGTGTCACCAGCGATCACGATCCGAGATTCCTCCGTCGCCTGGCGGGCCATCGCGAGACCGGTCGCCCGTCGAAGACGGACCCGGCGCTTTCGTCGCGACAGCATGCGGGGATCGAGGCGGTTAACGCCTGACGAAGGCGGGGCAGGCGTAACATGGCGCCATTCCTCTTAAGGCTGGTGCCATGTCAAAGAAACTGAAGATCGATTTCGTCTCCGATATCGCGTGCCCCTGGTGCGCCATCGGGCTGGGCGGGCTGGAACGTGCGCTGGAGCGCCTCGACGGTGTCGTCGAGGCCGACATCACGTTCCATCCGTTCGAGCTCAACCCGTCGATGGTCGCAGGCGGCGAGAACACGGTGGAACACATCGTGGCGAAATACCGCATTCCGTCGGACGAAGCCCGCACGAACCGCGAACGCATCAAGGAGCGCGCCGCCACGGTCGGCTTCACGTTCAATACCTCGGATGCCACGCGCATCTACAACACGTTCGACGCGCACCGCCTGATGGCATGGGCGGCGGGCACGGGCAAGCAGCAGGCGCTGAAACGCCAGCTCTTCATCCTGAACTTCACCGACCAGACGGACCCGGGCGACCACGACGCGCTCGTCGTCGCGGCGGAAAAGGCCGGTCTCGACCCGGTCGAGGCGCGCACCGTGCTCGCGTCCGACCGCTACGGCGACGAAGTACGCCGTAGCGAAGCCCTCTGGCAGAGCCGCGGCATCACCGGCGTGCCAGCCGTCATCGTCAACGACCGCTACCTGATCTCCGGCGGCCAGCCGCCCGAAGAGTTCGAGCGCCAGCTGCGGAAGATCGCGGCGGAAGGCTGATCCAGCCCCACCACGACCGTGCGAGTCATCATGTGGGAAGCGCGCTGGCGCGCGAATGGGTGCTTGCCGCGAGCACCCATTCGCGCGCCA
>Ga0102588_1000172_pt1 | contig 92037 bp, 80 predicted proteins | sample AraplaMF_Col_mMS_FD_76854 | JGI IMG/M metagenome (GOLD analysis project Ga0102588, IMG submission 76854) | Arabidopsis root microbial communities from the University of North Carolina, USA - plate scrape MF_Col_mMS (SPADES assembly) (version 2) | ecosystem: Host-associated > Plants > Roots >...
TTGCCTGGCGGCACTAGCGCGGTGGTCCCACCTGACCCCATGCCGAACTCAGAAGTGAAACGCCGTAGCGCCGATGGTAGTGTGGGGTCTCCCCATGCGAGAGTAGGGAACTGCCAGGCATCAAATTAAGCAGTAAACCGGGGCAACAAACCGGTGGTTGTGGAAAAATTCGGTGGAGCGGTAGTTCAGTCGGTTAGAATACCTGCCTGTCACGCAGGGGGTCGCGGGTTCGAGTCCCGTCCGTTCCGCCACCCTAATTAGGGGCGTAGTTCAATTGGTAGAGCACCGGTCTCCAAAACCGGGTGTTGGGGGTTCGAGTCCCTCCGCCCCTGCCAGAAATAATCCTTAGCATCTGCTAAGGATTTTTTTTTGCCTTTTTTCAGGCAATTTCCTTCCTGAATTTCTACCTTGGCTACATTTCAAAAGATCTGAAGAGCATCCTTGCCCTTCAGAACGCCCTATTCGATAACGTTAACCTTCAAAAGATCCTTTATCTGATTCTGTTTATCACTGTTTTGCAGCCAAATCGCATATAACGGGCGAGACAATGTTTCTGTGTCCATCACGGGATAAAGACTCTCTTTCGGCTCAGCCCAGGAAACGGGCAACCAGGTACAACCATTCAGTTTTGGTAATTGCTGATGGGCAACTTCCGCTGAACTGGTCGTTAAAGTCGGCACGTCATCACTGGCGATCAATCCAGACTCATGCTGCTGAAAATCTGGCCCCCATTCCAGGCGCAAGTAATTGAGATCGCTTTTCTTCTTCTCTGGCTCGGCGCTGTAAAGAGCAAGCGTGAAATGGCCTAATAACTGGCTGCTGAACTCATCCATCTTTGGCGTCTCGGTCGTTATTAACAGATCGAGTTGCCTCTCATGTAATTGTTTTACCAGAGATTGTCGTTGGGCAATGCGCGCTTCAAACTGAAGGTTATCTTGCAAATGGTAAAGCCGGGAGAGCCAGTCACTCAGCATGCATTCCCAAAGCGATGCGCTGGCACCAATTGAAAATTGGTGGTGCCGCGAGGTATGCGCGACCTCTTTACGGGCGGCTTGCCAGGTACTCATAAGCGTTTCTGCATAGGGCAGCAGCTTCTCGCCGGCCGCGGTCAGGCGGATATTATTACGATGGCGGGTGAAGAGATTAACCCCCAGCTGGTTCTCCAGTTGGCGAATACGAAAGCTCACCGCGGATTGCGTCAGATAAAGTGCTTCCGCTGCGCGCCCGAAGTGACGAGTCCTGCTCACTTCGAGGAAAGTTTTTAACAATTCCGTATCCACTGTTTTCTCCGCAAAATTTTTTGTCGTAATGATTTAAATGTTTTGTTTTACACTCTGTCAAGCGTAACTAATACTCCGCGCCATAAATAGCTCGGCCAAAGAATTAGGAGCGTGCAGGATGGCGGAAAGCTTTACGACGACTAATCGTTTTTTCGACAATAAAAATTATCCTCGCGGGTTTTCCCGTCACGGTGATTTCACCATCAAAGAGGCGCAACTGCTTGAACGTCATGGTTATGCTTTTAACGAGCTGGAACTCGGCAAGCGTGAACCGGTGACTGAAGAAGAGAACCAGTTTGTTGCCGTTTGCCGTGGTGAGCGTGAACCCAACACGGAAGCTGAACGTGTATGGATCAAGTATATGGCACGTATTAAACGTCCGAAGCGTTTCCATACTCTCTCAGGTGGAAAACCGCAGATGGAAGGCGCGGAAGATTACACTGAATCCGAGGATTAAGAAAAAAGGGGCTACGGCCCCTTTTTTTATGCCAACATATTTTGCAGATGAATGAGTAGCCTGTCGATTGCCCGGTAACTTAACGCTTCCTGCAGATGTTCCCGACGAATGGTTTCCTGCTTCTCGAGATCCGCGATGGTTCTGGCTACCTTCAGTAACCGCTGCCAGGCGCGTACGGATAAACCCAGCCGTGTCAGCGTCTCTTCCAGCCATTTCCCATCTTCTTTCGTCAGTGCACAGAAGCGCCTGGTTTCACTGCTCTCCAGCTGCGCGTTGAGCTTATGCTGGCGTTGATGCTGCTGCGCCTGCGCCTCAACTACTCGCGCACGAACAGCATCACTGCCTTCACCCCCTTGTTGAGGTTCACTCATTAAACCGCGTGTGGGCAACGGTATCTCCAGGGAGAGATCGAAGCGGTCGAGGAAAGGGCCGGATAACTTTCCCAGGTAACGTAATGTTTGTTCTGGCGAACAGCGATTATGTTTGCCCTGATAATGGCCGGTTGGGCTTGGATTCATAGCTGCGATCAATTGGAAGCGGGCGGGGAAAGTGACTTTTGCCCTGGTGCGTGAAATATGAATCTGCCCGGATTCAATTGGTTCACGTAATGCATCGAGAACACGGCGTTCAAACTCGGGGAGTTCATCAAGAAAAAGCACGCCATTATGCGCCAGAGAGATCTCGCCCGGTGCTGGTATCGATCCTCCACCAACCATGGCAGTTAATGAGGCGCTGTGATGCGGAGATCGAAACGGCCTGTGCTTCCAGTGGCGGGTCAAGCTCGCGCTATTGATTAAGCTCATCACCGCCGCGCTCTCTAATGCTTCGGTATTAGAGAGCGGAGGAAGTAAGCCGCTCATTCTGCTGGCCAGCATGGTTTTCCCCGTACCCGGAGGGCCTATCAGAAGCAAGTTATGCCCTCCGGCCGCTGTAATTTCCAGCGCACGCTTCCCTTGCTCCTGACCGATAATGTCCCGCAAATCTTCTCTGTGCTCATCTTCCAGCGCAGCCAGGGGAGCAGGGTTCAACAACGTCTGTTTACCTTCCAGAAACGCACACACCTCCAGAAGATGATTCGCCACCAGGCATGCCTGGGTCTCAGCCAGGCTCGCTTCCGCTTCGTTCTCTTTCGCTATAACAATTCGCCTGTCAGCCTTCACGGCTTCCATAACGCACGAGATAGCGCCGGGAACGCCGCGTAACGCGCCCGTAAGCGCTAACTCACCGACAAATTCGTAATGGTCGAGTGACGCCGCGTTCACCTGCTCAGAGGCTGCCAGGAGCGCGATAGCGATAGGTAAGTCATATCGTCCACCCTCCTTAGGGAGATCTGCAGGTGCCAGGTTAATGGTGATCCGCTTTGCGGGGAAATCATAACCACTATTGATAACGGCACTACGTACGCGATCGCGGGCCTCTTTCACCGTTGTCTCAGGCAGCCCGACAATGGTTAACCCCGGCAGCCCATTGCTGATATGGACTTCGACGGTCACAAGCGGCGCGGCGACGCCTAACACCGCTCTTGTATAGATTACTGACAACGCCATAGACCCTCCTTGTCGCTCGCATTATCTTGCCGCCTCCCACTTTTTTCATTGGATAGATATCGTTACTACGCGTTTGTTTCCAACATATCGCTGCAATTTCATATCTGTTTCCCCACGCTGGAAGGAAGATCGCAGTTTGCTAATCAGACTATAAATCCTGAAATATTTTCACCTCATATTTTTGCTATATAAAACAAGCGCTTTTAAGTTAATCCTCTTACCTGTCAAAAGAGGCGTCATAATTTTTTCTTGTGCCTGATCGCAAATCTGTGTTACCTCTTTAGGCATTCCTTCGAACATGAAGCAAGAACAGACAACTATGACAGCCCTTCTACGAGTGATTAGCCTTATCGTGATTAGCGTGGTGGTGATTATTATCCCACCGTGCGGGGCTGCACTTGGACGAGGAAAGGCTTAAAAATCAAGCCTTAACGAACTAAGACCCCCGCACCGAAAGGTCCGGGGGTTTTTTTATCACCAAAAAACGCAAATCAGGAACAGAAATGAATATCAGCATAAAATTCTGTTTCTCACGATATTCGACGGGGATGTAGCTATGAATGGAGCACAATGGGTGGTACATGCGTTGCGAGCGCAGCAGGTCGATACGGTTTTCGGCTATCCTGGCGGCGCAATCATGCCGGTTTACGATGCGCTTTATGACGGCGGCGTGGAACACCTATTGTGTCGGCATGAGCAGGGCGCGGCGATGGCGGCCATCGGTTATGCTCGCGCAACGGGTAAAACCGGCGTCTGCATCGCCACTTCTGGCCCTGGTGCGACAAACTTAATCACCGGTCTTGCGGATGCGCTGCTTGATTCCGTTCCGGTGGTGGCGATCACCGGGCAGGTTGCTGCGCCGCTGATTGGCACTGACGCTTTTCAGGAAGTGGATGTGCTGGGCATGTCCCTCTCCTGTACCAAACACAGCTTCCTGGTGGACTCCCTGGATTCGCTGCCGCGCGTGATGGCGGAAGCGTTTCATATCGCTAATTCCGGTCGCCCCGGCCCGGTGTTAGTTGATATCCCGAAAGATATTCAGCTCGCCGTCGGTAACTGGGAGCCTCACTTCGTCACTGAGCAGGAGGAAGTGGTATTTCCTCAGGCTGAGATGGCTCAGGCCGCAGCGATGCTCGCTCAGGCGAAAAAACCGATGCTCTACGTTGGCGGCGGCGTGGGGATGGCGCAAGCGGTTCCTGCCCTGCGGGTGTTCCTGGCAGAGACGAACATGCCGATTGCCTGCACGTTGAAAGGCTTAGGCGCGGTGGCACCAGACTACCCCTATTACCTGGGTATGCTGGGCATGCACGGCACGAAAGCGGCTAACTTTGCCGTACAGGAGTGTGATTTGCTGATTGCCGTTGGCGCGCGTTTCGATGATCGTGTGACCGGCAAACTGAACACCTTCGCGCCTCATGCTCGCGTTATCCATATGGATATCGACCCGGCAGAGATGAGCAAGCTGCGCCAGGCGCACGTTGCCTTGCAGGGCGATTTAAATGCGCTGCTGCCTGTGCTGCAACAGCAGTTGGCAATCGATGAGTGGCGTCAACACTGTGCCGATCTGCGCCACGAACATGCCTGGCGCTACGATCACCCCGGCGAGGCAATCTATGCTCCACTGCTGTTAAAGCAGCTTTCCGATCGCAAACCGGAAAACAGCGTCGTGACGACGGATGTTGGCCAGCATCAGATGTGGGCTGCCCAGCATCTGAGCTTTACCCGCCCGGAAAACTTCATCACCTCGAGCGGCTTAGGCACCATGGGCTTTGGCCTGCCCGCCGCCGTTGGCGCGCAGGTTGCGCGTCCGGACAATACGGTAATCTGTATCTCCGGTGACGGCTCCTTCATGATGAATGTGCAGGAGCTGGGCACCGTAAAACGCAAGCAGTTACCGCTGAAGATCGTTTTACTCGATAACCAGCGATTAGGGATGGTTCGCCAATGGCAGCAGTTGTTCTTCAATGAGCGTTACAGTGAAACCACCCTGACCGATAACCCCGATTTCCTCATGCTGGCCAATGCCTTCGGCATCCCAGGCCAACACATTACCCGTAAAGACCAGGTTGAAGCGGCACTTGACGCAATGCTCTCAAGCGATGGGCCCTATCTGCTTCATGTCTCGATCGACGAGCTCGAGAATGTCTGGCCGCTGGTGCCGCCCGGTGCCAGTAACTCACAAATGCTGGAGAAATTATCATGATGCACCATGACGTCGCTGTTGAAGCCCGCTTTAATCCGGAAACCTTAGAACGCGTGCTGCGCGTAGTGCGCCACCGTGGCTTTCAGGTATGTGCAATGAACATGGAAACGGCCTGCGATGCGCGCAACATAAATATTGAATTGACCGTTGCCAGCCCGCGTCCTGTCGAATTACTGTTTAGCCAGTTGAGCAAACTTGTCGACGTTGCCAGGGTCGATATCCGGCAGCGCGCTACATCATCATCATCACAACAAATCCGCGCGTAAGCGCAAAAGGAAGCATAATGACGACGAAAAAAGCAGACTACATTTGGTCCAATGGCGAGATGGTACGTTGGGAAGACGCGAAAGTTCACGTAATGTCTCACGCATTGCACTACGGTACGTCTGTGTTTGAAGGTATTCGCTGCTACGACTCCCACAAAGGGCCGGTTGTTTTCCGCCATCGTGAGCATATGCAACGTCTGCGCGACTCCGCCAAAATCTACCGCTTCCCGGTCTCCCAGAGCGTAGACGAGTTGATGGAAGCGTGCCGCGCGGTGATCCGCAAAAATAATCTGACCAGCGCCTATATCCGTCCGCTGGTGTTTGTTGGTGATGTTGGCATGGGCGTTAACCCGCCGGCAGACTACACCACCGATGTCATCATCGCCGCCTTCCCGTGGGGCGCCTATCTGGGCGCAGAAGCGCTGGATCAGGGCATTGATGCGATGGTCTCCTCCTGGAACCGCGTAGCACCGAACACCATTCCTACTGCTGCGAAAGCGGGTGGTAACTATCTCTCCTCCCTGCTGGTCGGTAGCGAAGCGCGCCGCCATGGTTATCAGGAAGGTATCGCGCTGGACGTTCACGGTTATATCTCTGAAGGCGCGGGCGAAAACCTCTTCGAAGTGAAAGATGGCATCCTGTTTACCCCGCCGTTCACCTCCTCTGCGCTGCCGGGTATTACCCGCGACGCCATCATCAAGCTGGCAAAAGATCTCGGTATCGAAGTGCGCGAGCAGGTGCTGTCTCGCGAATCGCTCTACCTGGCTGACGAAGTATTTATGTCCGGCACAGCGGCTGAAATCACGCCGGTGCGCAGCGTCGATGGTATTCAGGTTGGCGAAGGTCGCTGCGGCCCGGTGACCAAACGTATTCAGCAAGCATTCTTTGGCCTCTTCACCGGTGAAACGGAAGATAAATGGGGCTGGTTGGATCAAGTTAATCCATAAATACCCGTCATACTTCAGGTTGTCGGTGTGTTGGCGACACGCGTTCAGCCCAGTTACTTACTTATGTAGGCTCCTGGGAATTGCTCGCTTGTCGCCTTCCTGCAACCCGAATTATTCAGGGTAGAGCAAATAAATATGGGATGGCACGCACCATCCCATCGACAAGAGAGACGGGAGTAAAGAGCATGCCTAAGTATCGTTCCGCCACCACCACACATGGGCGCAATATGGCGGGCGCCCGCGCGCTGTGGCGCGCCACCGGAATGACCGATGACGATTTCGGCAAGCCGATCATTGCCGTCGTCAACTCGTTTACCCAGTTCGTGCCAGGCCACGTTCATCTGCGCGATCTCGGTAAGCTGGTTGCAGAGCAGATCGAAGCCGCAGGCGGCGTGGCGAAAGAGTTTAATACCATCGCCGTGGATGACGGCATCGCCATGGGTCATGGCGGCATGCTTTACTCTCTGCCTTCGCGCGAACTGATCGCCGACTCCGTTGAATATATGGTGAATGCCCATTGCGCCGACGCGATGGTGTGCATCTCTAACTGCGACAAAATCACCCCAGGGATGTTGATGGCCTCTCTGCGCCTCAACGTTCCGGTCATTTTTGTCTCCGGCGGCCCGATGGAAGCCGGGAAAACCAAACTCTCCGACCAGATCATCAAACTCGATCTGGTAGATGCGATGATTCAGGGTGCTGACCCGAAAGTCTCCGACGATCAGAGCGAGCAGGTTGAACGCTCCGCCTGCCCGACCTGCGGCTCCTGCTCCGGCATGTTTACCGCTAACTCGATGAACTGCCTGACTGAAGCACTCGGTCTGTCGCAGCCGGGTAACGGCTCGCTGCTGGCCACCCACGCCGATCGTAAAGAGCTCTTTATCAACGCTGGCAAACGCATTGTTGAGCTGACCAAACGTTACTACGAGCAGGATGATGAAACCGCGCTGCCGCGCGCGATCGCCTGCAAAGCAGCCTTTGAAAACGCCATGACGCTGGATATCGCCATGGGCGGCTCTACCAATACCGTGCTGCACCTGCTGGCTGCGGCGCAGGAAGCGGAAATTGATTTCACCATGAGTGATATCGACCGTCTCTCCCGCCATGTGCCGCAGCTGTGCAAAGTGGCACCGAGCACGCAGAAATACCACATGGAAGATGTTCACCGCGCGGGTGGGGTGCTGGGCATTCTGGGCGAGCTGGATCGCGCCGGGCTGCTCAATCGCGAGGTGAAAAACGTGCTCGGTCTGACGCTGCCGCAGACGCTGGAAAAATATGATGTGATGCTGACCCAAGACGAGGCGGTGAAAACCATGTTCCGCGCAGGTCCGGCAGGCATCCGCACCACCCAGGCGTTCTCGCAGAATTGCCGCTGGGATTCGCTGGATGACGATCGCGCCGAAGGGTGTATCCGCTCCCTTGAGCATGCTTACAGCCAGGAGGGCGGCCTGGCGGTGCTGTACGGCAACTTCGCGGAGAACGGCTGTATCGTCAAGACCGCAGGCGTTGATGACAGCAACCTGACCTTTACCGGCCCGGCGAAAGTGTATGAAAGCCAGGATGCGGCGGTTGAAGCAATCCTCGGCGGAAAAGTGGTCGCGGGCGATGTGGTGGTTATTCGTTATGAAGGGCCGAAAGGCGGGCCGGGCATGCAAGAGATGCTCTACCCGACCAGCTTCCTGAAATCAATGGGCCTCGGCAAAGCGTGCGCGCTGATCACCGACGGTCGTTTCTCTGGCGGCACCTCTGGCCTCTCTATTGGCCACGTTTCACCGGAAGCTGCCAGCGGCGGCAATATCGGTCTGATTGAAGATGGCGATATCATCGCAATTGATATCCCGAACCGTGGTATTCAGCTGCAGCTGAGTGACCGCGATCTGGCGGCCCGCCGCGAAGCGCAGGAAGCCCGTGGCGATAAAGCCTGGACCCCGGTTAACCGTGAGCGTCAGGTCTCCTTTGCGCTGCGTGCTTACGCCACTCTCGCTACCAGTGCGGATAAAGGCGCAGTACGCGACAAATCCAAACTGGGAGGTTAATGATGGCCGACGCCCAACCCCTCTCTGCCGCCCCTGAAGGGGCGGAGTATCTGCGCGCCGTGCTGCGCGCGCCGGTCTATGAAGTGGCACAGGTAACGCCGCTGCAGAAGATGGAGAAGATCTCTGCCCGGCTGGATAACGTTGTGCTGGTGAAGCGGGAAGACCGCCAGCCGGTGCACAGCTTTAAGCTGCGCGGGGCCTACGCGATGATTGCTGGCCTGAGCGCAGAGCAGAAAGCCCACGGCGTGATCACCGCTTCGGCGGGCAACCACGCCCAGGGCGTGGCGCTATCATCCACCCGGCTCGGCATCAAATCGCTGATTGTGATGCCGGTCGCGACGGCAGATATCAAAGTCGATGCGGTGCGCGCGTTTGGCGGCGAAGTGCTGCTCCATGGCGCAAACTTTGACGAAGCGAAGGCCAAAGCAATTGCCCTCTCGCAGCAGCAGGGCTACACCTTTGTGCCGCCGTTCGATCACCCGATGGTGATTGCTGGGCAAGGTACGCTGGCGCTGGAGCTGTTGCAGCAGGATGCGCATATCGATCGCATCTTTGTGCCGGTCGGCGGCGGTGGGCTGGCGGCGGGCGTCGCGGTATTAATTAAACAGCTGATGCCGCAAATCAAAGTGATTGCTGTTGAAGCGGAAGATTCCGCCTGCCTGAAGGCGGCACTGGACGCCGGTTATCCGGTTGACCTGCCGCGTGTGGGTCTGTTTGCCGAAGGCGTGGCGGTCAAACGCATTGGCGATGAGACCTTCCGGCTCTGCCAGGCTTATCTTGATGACATCATCACCGTTGATAGCGATGCCATCTGCGCGGCAATGAAAGATCTGTTTGAAGATGTCCGCGCGGTGGCAGAACCGTCAGGCGCGCTGGCGCTGGCGGGGATGAAAAAGTATATCGCCAAACATAACATTCGCGGCGAGCGGCTGGCGCATGTGCTCTCCGGCGCGAACGTCAATTTCCATGGCCTGCGCTATGTCTCCGAGCGCTGCGAGCTGGGCGAACAGCGTGAAGCGCTGCTGGCGGTCACCATTCCGGAAGAGAAGGGCAGCTTCCTCAAATTTTGCCAGCTGCTGGGCGGCCGCTCGGTCACGGAGTTTAACTACCGTTTCGCGGATGCGAAGGATGCCTGCATTTTTGTCGGCGTGCGCCTGAGTCGCGGGCTGGAGGAGCGCAAAGAGATACTCGCTCTGCTGCATGCAGGCGGCTACAGCGTGGTGGATCTCTCCGATGATGAGATGGCGAAGCTGCACGTGCGCTATATGGTGGGTGGGCGCCCGTCTAAGCCGTTGCAGGAGCGTCTTTACAGCTTCGAGTTCCCGGAGTCGCCGGGCGCATTGCTGAAATTCCTGCATACGCTGGGTACGCACTGGAATATCTCGCTGTTCCACTACCGCAGCCACGGCACCGATTATGGGCGCGTGCTGGCGGCGTTTGAGCTGGGCGAGCATGAGCCAGATTTCGAAACCCGGCTTAATGAGCTGGGCTATGAGTGTCACGATGAGACCCATAACCCGGCATTTCGCTTCTTCCTGGCCGGTTAATGGCCCGGCAGGATGTGCCAGAACGCGTTAATAAGCGGCTCATGCAGCCGCTTTTTTTGTGCGCAGACGCCAAGCTCGAACGGTGTTTTTTCATCGCTACGCTCAAGGATCATCACGCGGTTGCGCACCGGTTCAGGGCTATTCTCCAGCACCACTTCAGGGATTAGCGCTACGCCACAGCCCAGCGCAACCATCGAAACCATCGCTTCGTGGCCGCCGACGGTGGCATAAATCGACGGGTTGCTGATTTTATGGCGGCGGAACCAGAGCTCAATACGGCGGCGCACCGGCCCCTGATCCGGCAGAATAAACGGCACCGTCGACCAGTCCGGATCGGGCTGCGAGACCTGGTTGCGTACCGGGCAGGGCAGCGCCGGGGCAATCAGCACGACCGCGAGATTCTCCAGCATTGAAAAGGCTACGGCGCCCGGCAACGTCTCCGGTTTGCCGGCAATCGCCAGATCCGCTTCGCCGGTCACCACTTTTTCCATCGCATCGGCGGCATCGCCGGTAGAGAGCTTAATCTCCACCGACGGGTGTTCCGCGCGAAAGCGATCGAGTATCGGCGGTAAATGGCTGTACGCCGCAGTCACAGAACAGAAGAGATGCAGTTCGCCAGAGAGCGACGGGCCTTGCTGATCGAGAGTGTGCCGCAGCTGCTGATACTGCAATAACGTCTGCTGGGCAAAAACCCGCAGCTCTTCGCCCGCTTCGGTCAGCGTGACGGTGCGGTTATCACGTACAAAGAGCGGTTGGCCGAGATCTTCTTCCAGCCGCTGGATCTGGCGCGAAAGTGTTGAGGGGCTGACGTGCATGGCGCGCGCGCTGCGGCCAAAATGGCGGCTCTCCGCCAGGTGCAGAAACATTTTCAGATCGCGTAAATCCATGAGACCCGCTCCACAAAATTACATTGCAAAAATTGCAATGTCACATTGTTAATATATCAATTTAAGCAACGCATTTCCTGACATATAGTGGGTTCAACCTCGCGCAACAGCGAATCGAACAATAAGCACGACACAACATCTACGGAGTACACCATGGCTAACTACTTTAATACACTGAACCTGCGCCAGCAGCTGGCGCAGCTGGGCAAATGTCGCTTTATGACGCGTGAAGAATTTGCTGATGGCGCAAGCTACCTTCAGGGTAAAAAAGTGGTCATCGTCGGCTGTGGCGCGCAGGGTCTCAACCAGGGGCTGAATATGCGTGACTCCGGTCTGGATATCGCTTACGCCCTGCGTGCAGAAGCCATTGCTGAGAAGCGCGCCTCCTGGCGTAAAGCGACTGAAAACGGTTTTAAAGTCGGCACTTACGAAGAGCTGATCCCGCAGGCGGATCTGGTGGTAAACCTGACGCCGGACAAACAGCACTCTGACGTTGTGCGTACCGTTCAGCCGCTGATGAAAGATGGCGCGGCGCTTGGTTACTCTCACGGTTTCAACATCGTCGAAGTGGGCGAGCAGATCCGTAAAGATATCACCGTAGTAATGGTGGCACCGAAGTGTCCGGGTACCGAAGTGCGCGAAGAGTATAAGCGTGGTTTCGGCGTGCCGACGCTGATTGCGGTTCACCCGGAAAACGATCCGAAAGGCGAAGGCATGGCGATTGCCAAAGCCTGGGCCGCAGCGACCGGCGGTCATCGCGCTGGCGTGCTGGAATCCTCCTTCGTTGCCGAAGTGAAATCTGACCTGATGGGTGAGCAGACTATCCTCTGCGGCATGTTGCAGGCGGGCTCGCTGCTCTGCTTTGACAAGCTGGTGGCGGAAGGTACCGATCCGGCCTATGCGGAAAAACTGATTCAGTTTGGCTGGGAGACCATCACCGAAGCGCTGAAGCAGGGCGGTATCACACTGATGATGGACCGACTCTCCAACCCGGCGAAACTGCGTGCTTATGCGCTCTCCGAGCAGCTGAAAGGCATTATGGCACCGCTGTTCCAGAAGCATATGGATGACATCATCTCCGGCGAATTCTCCTCCGGCATGATGGCTGACTGGGCGAACGACGATAAGAAACTGCTGACCTGGCGTGAAGAGACCGGTAAAACCGCGTTTGAAACCGCGCCGCAGTATGAAGGCAAAATCAGCGAGCAGGAGTACTTCGACAAAGGCGTACTGATGATCGCGATGGTGAAAGCGGGCGTTGAGCTGGCATTCGAAACCATGGTCGCTTCCGGCATCATCGAAGAGTCAGCGTACTACGAGTCTCTGCACGAACTGCCGCTGATCGCCAATACCATCGCGCGTAAGCGTCTGTACGAAATGAACGTGGTGATCTCCGATACCGCCGAGTACGGTAACTACCTCTTCTCATACGCCTGTGTGCCGCTGCTGAAGGAGTTTATGACTACCCTGCAGACCGGCGATCTGGGCAAAGCGATTGCTGAAGGTGCGGTAGATAACGCGCAGCTGCGTGATGTGAACGAAGCGATTCGCAGCCATGAGATTGAGAAAGTGGGTCACAAACTGCGTGGATATATGAAAGATATGAAGCGTATTGCCGTCGCAGGCTGATTTTCGCACAACAGGAACAGAAGCCCGGTAAATGTTACCGGGCTTTTTTATTAGTTGCGGTACAGCACTTTGATGATGTGGTAACCGAATTGGGTGTGCAGCGGGCCGGTTGGCTCCAGCACCGGGCAAGAGAAGACCACTTTATCGAACGCCGGAACCATCTGGCCCTGGCGGAATTCACCTAAGTGACCGCCCTTCTTGCCTGACGGGCAGATAGAGTGTTTTTTCGCCAGCTTCTCGAAATCGCCGCCGTTTTTGATCTGCTCCAGCAGGTCCAGCGCCAGTTTCTCTTCTTTAACAAGGATATGCAGTGCTGCTGCGGTTTTTGCCATGATCGTGCCTTGAGTGAGGTTATTGAGGCTGGCTATACTACCACGCCTTTATACACTTCGGCCTTCAGCCTGCCTCTTTGTTGGCCCGTCGTCGCCTTGCCGAATCGGTGTATTTTCCCTGACTTTCATTGAGTGATGTTTCTTTATGCGTTTAAACCCCGGACAACAACAAGCCGTCGAATTTGTCACCGGACCTTGCCTGGTGCTTGCAGGCGCGGGATCCGGTAAAACACGCGTGATCACCAATAAGATCGCCCACCTGATCCGCGGCTGCGGCTATCAGGCGAAGCATATTGCCGCCGTCACCTTTACCAATAAAGCGGCGCGCGAAATGAAAGAGCGCGTGGCGCAGACATTGGGGCGCAAAGAGGCGCGCGGCTTGATGATCTCCACCTTCCATACGCTGGGGCTGACCATCATCAAGCGTGAATATGCTGCGCTGGGCATGAAAGCCAACTTCTCACTGTTTGACGATACCGATCAGGTGGCGCTGCTCAAGGATCTTACCGAAGGGGTGATCGATGACGATAAGGTCGTGCTGCAACAGCTGATCTCAACGATCTCTAACTGGAAAAACGATCTGCTGACGCCGCAGCAGGCTGCTGCGCAGGCGGCGGGCGAGCGGGATCGCATTTTCGCGCACTGCTATGGTCTGTACGACGCGCATATGAAGGCGTGTAACGTTCTCGACTTTGACGATCTGATTTTGCTGCCGACACTGCTATTACAGCGCAATGAAGAGGTGCGCGAGCGCTGGCAGAACAAAATCCGCTATCTGCTGGTGGATGAGTATCAGGACACCAACACCAGCCAGTATGAGCTGGTAAAACTGCTGGTTGGCCAGCGCGCGCGCTTTACGGTGGTAGGGGATGACGATCAGTCGATCTACTCCTGGCGCGGCGCGCGTCCGCAAAACCTCGTTCTGTTAAGCCAGGATTTCCCTGCGCTGCAGGTGGTGAAGCTGGAGCAGAACTACCGCTCTTCCGGGCGCATTCTGAAAGCGGCCAACATCCTGATTGCCAATAACCCGCACGTTTTTGAAAAGCGTCTCTTTTCGGAGCTGGGCTACGGCACGGAATTAAAAGTTCTTAGCGCCAACCATGAAGAGCATGAGGCCGAGCGCGTGACCGGCGAGCTGATCGCCCATCACTTCATTAATAAAACGCAATATAAGGATTATGCGATCCTCTATCGCGGCAACCATCAGTCGCGCGTGTTTGAAAAATTCCTGATGCAGAACCGCATTCCTTACAAAATTTCCGGCGGCACCTCGTTCTTCTCGCGCCCGGAAATTAAGGATCTGCTCGCTTACCTGCGCGTACTCACCAATAGCGATGACGACAGCGCCTTTCTGCGCATCGTTAATACGCCGAAGCGCGAGATTGGTTCCGCGACGCTGCAAAAACTGGGCGAATGGGCGATGGTGCGCAATAAGAGCTTGTTTGCCGCCAGCTTTGATGTCGGCCTCAACCAGACGCTCACCGGGCGTGGTTATGAAGCGTTAACGCGCTTTACCCAATGGTTAGGCGAAATCCAGCGGCTGGCGGAACGCGAACCAATCGCCGCAGTGCGCGATTTGATTCACGGCATTGATTACGAATCCTGGCTATTTGAAACTTCGCCCAGCCCGAAAGCCGCTGAGATGCGGATGAAAAACGTCAATACGCTGTTTGGCTGGATGACGGAAATGCTCGAAGGCAACGAGCTGGATGAAGCGATGACGCTGGCCGAAGTGGTCACGCGCTTTACCCTGCGCGATATGATGGAGCGCGGCGAAAGCGATGATGAATCGGATCAGGTGCAGTTAATGACCCTGCACGCCTCGAAAGGCCTCGAATTCCCCTATGTCTTTTTAGTCGGCATGGAGGAGGGGCTGTTACCGCACCAGAGCAGTATTGATGAGGATAACGTCGACGAAGAGCGACGTCTGGCTTATGTGGGCATTACCCGCGCGCAAAAAGAGCTGATCTTTACCCTGTGCAAAGAGCGTCGCCAGTATGGCGAGCTGGTGCGCCCGGAGCCGAGCCGCTTCTTGCTGGAACTGCCGCAGGACGATCTTATTTGGGAGCAGGAGCGCAAAGTCATCAGCGCTGAAGAGCGGATGCATAAAGGCCAGGCCAACGTCGCCAATATTCGCGCCATGCTGGCAAAAGCGAAGGGCCAATAAAATAAACGGAAGCTTCCCGAATAATTATCAGGAAGCTTCTGTTTTTATTTCTTTAAATATTATTCGGAAATTTATTTTCTATTGAAGCATATTTATTGCATGCTTCATTTTCTTCATTATTAATCGTGACCCTCTTCTCACTCTTATTAAATGTAGAGATATATCTCGTATAATCTTTGACATTATTAAAGGGCGCTTGTAGTTTGATTTGTGCCACAACCTCTACTGTATATCAGTTATTTATATTTATTGTCTAAACATGTTTATAAGGATATGAATATGAGCGAAAATCTCGATCATTTTCTACGGTCGTTAATTGATAAGCTAACGGATTATGATATCGCAGAGCTTAATCACGATACCCCCCTCGAAGCGCTGGAACTGGTTAGTCTTGATTTTGTGACAATTAAAGTCGAAGCGAAAACAGTGCTCGGCATTGATATCGATTTGAATGCATTAGCCCAGTCGCAGGCTGAAACCTACGGCGATTTAATCCGCTATTTGCAAAAGAACGTTTTTCAGGGGGAATAAAATGGATGCTGCCGCACATCACGGACAACGCGTTGTTATTACCGGCTATGGCGCCATTTGCTCATTAGGCGAGAATAGCGAGCAAATATGGCAAGCGATACGCGATAAAAAATCAGGGTATGAAATATGGGACGACCCGGGAAAAGGCGTCGGTGCTAAATTTTTCGGTCGGGTAACTTCTCCCCTTAATCTCTCCCGCTTCTCCAGAAAAGTCCTTAAAAACGCCCCGCGTTTTGCCGAGTTTGGCCTGATTGCCGCCGATGAGACCATCACCATGGCCTTCGGTAACGAGCAGGATATTTTCTCCCACTACGATCCATGCGACTGTGGCGTCATCTTTGGTACCGGCTGGGCGGGGTTTGATTGCTCAACTATCAACTATTACGCCTATTCCGATCCCCATTCGCTGACTGCATCGGCGCACAGCTGTTTTCACTCGATGCCGAGCATCGGCACTTCACTTATCACCGTCAACTGGAAGCTCAGGGGCTATCAAAATAGCCCGGTTGCCGCCTGTGCCACGGGTAATATTGCGATCGGCGATGCCTATGAAATTATCCGCAGCGGAAAAGCGCGCATGATGATTGCCGGTGGCGGCGAAAGCCTGATGCAGCCTTTCACCGTCTGGTCTGTCGATATTCTTGGTGCCTTGTCGAAAGAGCAGCAGGACGTTGTTAAGGCCTGCTGTCCTTTCAGCCTCGACAGAAGCGGATTTATCCTCTCCGAGGGCGCCGCAACCGTCTGCCTTGAGCGGCTGGAAGATGCGCTGGCGCGTAACGCGACCATCTACGGTGAAGTGGTGGGCTATGCGAATCATAGCGATGCTTACGTCAATCTCACCGCGCCTGCGCCCGATCTTATTGGCAGAGTGACCACTATCCAGCGGGCGATGGCGTATGCCGGGCTTGGGGTTGAGGATATTGACTATATCAATGCCCACGGTACCTCGACGCCGATGAATGATTACAACGAAACACTGGTATTAAAGGAGGTGTTTGGCGAGCGGGCGCAGGCTATTCCGGTCTCCAGCACCAAATCTTATACGGGCCATCTTATTGCTGCGGCTGGCGGGGCGGAAACGATATTCTGCCTGAAAAGCATGGCCGATCGGATGATCCCGGCGACGATAAATCTTCAACGGCCAGACCCAAAATGCGATCTCAACTATGTCCCGAATAACCATCTGTTCGGTCAGAAATTAGATCACGTCGTGAATGTGAATTACGGCTTCGGCGGGGCAAACAGCTGCCTGGTCCTGAAGAGGTTCTCCGCATGATAAGACGCTATGGGGCGCAAGATATCGAGCGATGGGCGCAATTCTCCGGCGATCGTAATCGTGTTCACTTTGATAAAGCCTTTGCCATAAAAAATGGCCTGAAAGGTATTATCGTGCAGGGCATGCTCACTTTGCTTGATGCGAAGTTACTGCTGGCAGAGAGCCTTGAGCAAACCTCTATGCTCCATTTCTATATTAAAAAGCCGGTGCCGATAGATACGGACGTTGAGATAAGCGTGAAGAGTGACGGGGAGAGAAAAAGTGTCGCGGTTAAAGTAGGCAGTGATCCGCAGAATATCGCTATTACGGCGGCGGTGATGCCGCAAAAGCCGCCGGATCCCCCCGTATGCGCCTGTCCTGTGGCAGTCAGCGGGCAAACTATCCAGACGCACCTTGAACAATTGAGGCTCTGTTATCCACACATCACCCATCAATGGGTCATGTTTGATACGTTGCTCTTTTCAATTTGTTTTAATCAACGCAAAGATGACTACTTTAAAAAGCAGGCTGAGAAAATAGCTAAACATCATCCTTTAGAAAATATTACGACCTATCATGTGGCGAATAAGATATTTATTCACCAGCGATTAATTATCGGCGGCGAATTAAACTATTCTCACCTCCAGTATCTGGTCGAAGATAAAGATATTTATATCGATAAGGATTCTGCTTACAACACCTTTACTATTCATGTGCTGGAGAATGATGAGATTATTTTCCAGTCCTCTATCGATTGTTTAACCAGAATTTACGATCGCTCGCAGGAAAGTTAAAGGATTAACAAAATGGGTAACAAGAAATGGGTTTTAGTCACGGCAGGTAGCCGTGGCATCGGGGCTGCTATTGTCAAAGAGCTGGTGCGGCAAGATTATCATGTTGTTTTCACCTACAAAAATAATAGCGCGCTTGCGGCCGTGCTTATGCACTCGCTTAACGTTAATCACGAGGTTTGCTGGTGCTACCCCTGTGATGTGGCGAGCGTTGAATCGGTGAAAGCACTCAGCGAAACATTGCGTAAAAATCATGGCACTCCCTACGCGATTATTAATAACGCCGGCATTACTAAAGATGCGCTCAGCTTTACTATGAGCCTGGATGACTGGCTGGATGTGATTAATACCAACCTCAACTCGCTCTTTTATCTCAATCACTGTCTGCTTAATGAGATGTTAATGCAGAGGGATGGCTGCATTATCAATATTAATTCTGTGGCTGGCTTACGCGGCAATGTCGGTCAGGCGAACTATTCAGCATCAAAATCCGCGCAGTATGGCTTTACCAAAACGCTGGCCAGGGAAGTGGGGAATTTTAATATTCGCGTGAACTGCATCGCGCCCGGCCCGGTGAAGACCGACATGCTTTCGGCGCTCCCGGAAAAAGCCGTTTCACAGCTTGTCAAAATGACCCCGCTGAGGAAGTTGGGTCAGCCCGAAGATGTGGCGCTCATGGTTGCTTTTCTGCTTGGTAGAGGCGGAAAACATATCACCGGACAGACCTTTGTTATCGACGGCGGCTTGTCCATTTGATCAGGACGTTCAAATGAAGAGGAAAAGAGTATGGATCTTAAATTAAGAGCGGTACCGCAGGAAGTGTATGGCGTGATGGAGTTGAATGAGAATTTTAATTTTCAGTGGAACCCCGATCCCGTCTCTTCGCTTATTGGCCTTGGTACATCTTATGTGCTGGAGTTCTTCGAATTCTACGGTGAGCGCATTGGTGATTACTACGATGAGTTTATTCAGGGATCGCCGCAAAAGGATGAACGCTTCGCCGTCTTTGTGACGCAAGAAAAGAGGCACGCGGCAGCACACCGGAAACTCAATAACTTTATTACCAAAGGCATCGCTCCACCGGTTCGGGAGAAGTTCCACCCGCGCGTTTATGATTTTCTGTACGGTGCTTATAAAGAGATGGCCGAGCCGATTATCGGCGGCATCGAGCGCGATAAGGTGAGCGGCAAAAAAGCTGAGGGTGCCTTTTTTAAAGAGGCGGTACGCAGCATCGCGATATTTGAAAGCCAGGTGTGCATGACCGGGCTCTCTTTCTTTGAAAACCTGTTCGAAAACGGCCGCTTTGAATTGGTGAGTAATTTGTCTGGCAACCTCGGCGTGCTCTATTTACTGGGCTATCACTACACCGAAGAGATGGAGCACTGCTGCGTTTCCATCGAGGCGTTCGAAACTATTTATCAGGAGAAAGTCTGGACCCGCGCCTTAGTCGATCAACATATCCATAGCCGCGACCTGCTTGCCAGCCAGGTCCTGCTTTCAACTCTGCATGTCGCCAGAATGCTTAACCAAGAGCTTACCGTTGAGCAGATCACCAACAGCGTGGCCTACCAGTATCGCGAGCAGATGGCGAAGAAATACATCGTAGAAGGGTTCAATGCCCGAGAGCCGGAGATCCTGGCTCGCCGCAAATCGCTGGTTGAACGCTGGGACAACGAGTGGGAGCCGCGTTTGTTAGAGAAGATCGCGCAGCGTATCCGCGCAGGTGCCTGAGGGTAACGTTCTACTCTCGCTGATGCCTGACGCCCGTTGGGCATCAGCGAATAACATGCAGAAGAGTGATGATGACGCAGACCAGTCAGATGCAGCACTTTGTCAGCCATGACAATCAGCAAATACCTTACCAGCTCTTTCCGGCGCGCGCGCAAAATGGACCTGCGGCGGCCATCGTGTTGTGGTATCGCAGCGCGGATCTTAAAGAGAAAATTGCCGCACTCGGGCTGCCGGAGTGTACCTTTTTCGCCATCGATTTCACCCCCGGCACGATCAACGCAGAGACGCCCGATGGTTCATCGGTGCTCTCGCTACAAAGCTATTATTTTCAGCAATTTATTGAGCATATAACCATGCAGCACGGGCTGCGCACGCAGGATATTGCCCTGATGGCGCACCATGAATGCGCGGTAGTTATCGCTGCATGGATGGTGGATTATGCCCCGGAGATCCGCTCCGTTACGCTCTTCTCGCCACGCTTTTTGCTGAGAAAACGCGATCTCTTATTGGCGTTGCTTAAAAAGCCAAAGGCGTGGAACACGCTGCGCGATCTGCGCTATACCAGCCAGCGTATCTTTCGCAGCGCATTCGGCTGGCCGACACCGACGCAGCTTGTGTTGACGCAAACCGATCGCAGGGCCGCTGCGGGTACGTTAATGACCTTTTATGCCAATCTGGGTAGCAGCGCAAAAACGGTGTTAATGAAGCCGGATAGCGGCTTCGGCTGTCCTGGCCAGTTATGGGACAGGGCTATGCTGGCCCAGACACGCGCCTTTTTGCGGCTGCACTTCTCTCAGCATCACCCGGTGCCTTCGCTATTTGATTCCTGGCAGCAGGGCGCAACATGGGAGGAGTATGAGAGGTTACGTATGCCGGAAAAAGGTCTGTTACGGCGCGGCTACTGGATGCTGGCGAATTTTGCGCTGCGCGCCCTGGGGCATTTCTCTTCGGGGATTCGAATAGGGCTGGAGACCGGTTTCGACTCCGGCGCGTCGCTGGAGTATGTCTATCAAAATCAACCGACGGGTAAAGGCGCTGTGGGCAGAGCGGTGGATCGCTACTACCTCAATACGCTTGGCTGGCGCTGTACGCGACAGCGCAAACATCATGTTGAAGCCCTGATCGCAATGGCGGCGTCGCTTCTGGCGCAGCAGGGTCAGATGGTACGCCTGTTGGATATCGCCGCCGGCCAGGGTCGCTATATTCTCGACGCGATCGAAAAAATAGAGCCGTCGGTGGAGCATCTTCTGCTGCGCGATTTTGATGCTGCCAATGTGGAGGAGGGGAACCGTCTGCTGCTGCAGCGAGGGTTAAATGAGCGCGCGCGCTTCGAGCAGGGCGATGCTTTTTCACCCGCCGATCTCGCGACGTTACCTGCCGACCGTACTCTGGCGGTGGTGTCGGGCTTCTATGAACTCTTCAGCGATAACAACCTGGTGCTGGCCTCGCTCAATGGCCTCGCCAACGCGGTGAAGAAAGGGGGATATCTGGTCTATACGACCAAGCTGTGGAACCCAAAACTGGCGCTGATGGCGCGCGTATTGCCCAGCCACCAAAAAGGCGCGTTCTGGTTACTGCGTCGGCGCGCCCAGCGTGAGATCGATCAGATGGTGAAGCGGGCCGGTTTTGCCAAAGTGACTCAGCGGGTAGATGGCTGGGGACTGTTCAGCGTGACGCTGGCGAAAAAGGTGAGGTAGGGTAATCGATTTATCGCCGCGAAAAGACTTCGCGGCAATAGATTGAGGTGCTTAGCGAATAACCAGCGCCCAGTGAACGTAGCTTTGCCACTGGCTCTCCTGATCGATCAGCTCTGCGCCCAGCGGATGGCTCGCCAGCCAGCCCGGCGGTAGCGCCAGCGTGAGCTGTTCACCCTGCGCGGTGACCGAGATTTCCGGCAGCAAATCATCACGACGACGGCTGGCGAAAATAATCGCCAGGCGCAGCAGGCGGCAGAGATGCTCCGCCACGCGTGGTGGGACGGCGTTTTGCTGATGCAGAGAGGAGAGATCGACTGCATTGGTCTGGTTAAGCAGCAGCGTGGCGAGCAGCTTTTTCTGCGCGGGGGTAAAGCCCGGCAAATCAAGGTTACGCACCAGCCAGGCGGCATGAAGCGGTGCCTGCTTAAATTCAATGCTTAAGCCGATTTCATGCAGTTCGCAGGCGACATGCAGGATTTCAGTGCTGTAGGCGTCTAAATCCCAGCTTGTCGAAACACTTTGGGCGAATCGCTCTGCCAGCATCGAGACGCGTCTCGACTGATCGATATCCACCATAAACCGGCGCTGAATGTTGCGCAGGGTACGGCTGCGAATATCCTGATCAACCGCCAGATGAAGCATGCCGTAAACCAGCCCTTCGCGCAGCGCGCCGCCAGCGAGAGTCATGCTCTCAATGTTCATTTCGGTGAAAATGGCGATCAGAATGGCGAGGCCGCTGGGAAAGACCAGCGCGCGCTCAAGGGTCAGCCCTTCGATCTCCAGCTCTTCAAGCCGACCGCACTGGATCGCGCGCTGCTTAAGCTGCTGGAGTTTGCCAAGGGTAATGCGCTCATCCATGCCCTGCGCCATCATAATCTCTTGCAGCGCCTGCACGGTGCCGGACGCGCCGACACACACTTTCCAGCCGTGGCGACGAAGCTCATCCGCGACCGGACGCAGCACTTCGCGCGCCGCCTGCTCTGCGGTGTCGAAATTCTCCTGCGCCAGATGACGATCGGTGAAATAGCGCTCGAGCCAGGTGACGCAGCCCATCGACAGGCTGAACAGCGAAGTGGTTTGTGCCCCGGTGCCGGTCACGAGTTCCGTGCTTGCGCCACCAATATCGACCACCAGGCGCTGATCCGCGCCGCCGGTGGTGTGGGCAACGCCCTGGTAAATCAGGCGGGCTTCTTCCTCGCCGCTGATCACCTGCACCGGACAGCCGAGGATCTCCTGCGCTTTGTCGAGAAACTCATGCGCATTGACGGCCAGACGCAGCGTGGCGGTCGCCACCACGCGGATCTGCTGTTGCGGAATATCCTGCAGGCGTTCGGAAAAGAGGCGCAGACATTGCCAGCCGCGCTCCATCGCCTCCTGAGAGAGGCGATTGTCCTGGCTCAGGCCCGCCGCAAGGCGGACTTTGCGTTTAATACGCGACAGAGTCTGGATACTGCCAGCCACCTCGCGCACAACCAGCATATGAAAACTGTTGGAACCGAGATCAATAGCTGCGTAGAGCGAGGCGGAACCGAGCATAGTAATTAACCTGAACGACGACGATTACGCGGCGCGCCACCACCACTACGGCGCGGACCATTAGCCGGACGAGAACGCGTCAGGCGTTTCGGCGGCGGCAGTTCACTGAGCAGCGCATCCGGGTTGTATTTGCTGACCGGAATAGAGTGACCAATATAGGTCTCAATCGCTGGCAGGTTCAGCGCGTACTCTTCGCACGCAAGGCTGATCGAGTTGCCGCTTGCGCCTGCGCGACCGGTACGGCCGATACGGTGAACGTAATCTTCGCAGTCATCCGGCAGATCGTAGTTAAAGACGTGCGTTACAGCCGGAATATGCAGACCACGCGCCGCGACGTCTGTCGCAACCAGGATATCAAGATCGCCACGGGTGAACTCATCCAGGATACGCAGGCGTTTCTTCTGCGCCACGTCACCCGTCAGCAGGCCAACGCGATGACCATCTGCGGCCAGGCTGCCCCAGATCTGTTCACAACGGTGTTTGGTATTGGCGAAAACAATGGCGCGATCCGGCCACTCTTCTTCAATCAGTGTCTGCAGCAGACGCATTTTCTCGTCGTTAGACGGGTAGAAAAGCTCTTCTTTAATGCGGTGGCCGGTTTTCTGTTCCGGTTCCACTTCAACATATTCTGCGTTGTTCATCTGCTCGAATGCCAGTTCACGCACGCGGTAAGAGAGCGTAGCGGAGAAGAGCATATTGAGACGCTGGTCGGTTGCCGGCATACGGCGGAACAGCCAGCGGATATCTTTAATAAAGCCCAGATCGTACATACGATCGGCTTCGTCCAGCACCACGACCTGAATCGCGCCCAGGTTAATATGGTTCTGTTTGGTGTAATCGATCATACGACCGGTGGTGCCGATAAGAATATCGACGCCGCTTTCCAGCACTTTCAGCTGTTTGTCGTAGCCATCACCGCCGTAAGCCAGACCGAGCTTCAGTCCTGTCGACTGCGCCAGCGGCTCTGCATCAGCGTGAATTTGCACCGCGAGTTCACGTGTCGGCGCCATGATAATCGCGCGCGGCTGGTTAACTTTACGGTCTTCGATTGCAGGGTGAGAGAGGAGATAATGAAACGTTGACGTTAAAAACGCCATCGTTTTACCGGTACCGGTTTGCGCCTGACCTGCAACATCACGACCCGCCAGCGTTAGCGGAAGGGCGAGAGCCTGAATAGGCGTGCAATTATGAAAGCCTTTAGTTTCAAGGGCTTCTATCACTTTTGGGTGCAGGGCGAAGTCGGAAAACTTCTGTTCTGTTAAATGTGTTTTGCTCATAGTGTGGTAGAATATCAGCTTACTATTGCTTTACGAAAGCGTATCCGGTGAAATAAAGTCAACCTTTAGTTGGCTATTGTGGCATCAACACGTTGCTGTTTTATGCTACACCAACATGCCAGGCTTATTCCTGTGGAGTTATATATGAGCGATAAAATTATTCACCTGACTGACGATAGTTTTGACACGGATGTACTCAAAGCGGACGGGCTCGTGCTCGTTGATTTCTGGGCAGAGTGGTGTGGACCGTGCAAAATGATCGCCCCGATTCTGGATGAGATCGCTAATGAGTACGAAGGCAAGTTGACCATTGCGAAACTGAACATCGACCAGAACCCAGGCACCGCGCCGAAGTATGGTATCCGTGGCATCCCGACTCTGCTGCTGTTCAAAAACGGCGAAGTGGCGGCGACCAAAGTGGGCGCACTGTCCAAAGGTCAGTTGAAAGAGTTCCTGGACGCTAACCTGGCGTAATCCCAGACTCTCACCGGTGCGGCCAGCTATCCTAAATTGCCAGGATTGCTGGACGCCCGACCCCAGCCGTGCTAATTTAGTTTTGACTTCGTTCTAAACATATCTATAGTTGTTTGAACCTTGCGTTACCCCAATACTTCCCGCTGAGCATCTCAGCCGCGTTGAGAAGTAGACAGATTCCGGGCTTGTCGCTCATTCCGTCTTATCGTTTCAGTTCTGCGTACTCTCCTGTGACCAGGCACCGATTAGACATGAGTTGATGGCCGCTAACAGGCATGGATGACCCTGCCATACCATTCACAACATTAAGTTCGAGTATCACCCCGAGTTTAAGAACCCACACCATTATGAATCTTACCGAATTAAAGAATACGCCGGTTTCTGAGCTTATCACTCTCGGCGAAAATATGGGGCTGGAAAACCTGGCCCGTATGCGCAAACAGGACATCATTTTTGCCATCCTGAAGCAGCACGCAAAGAGTGGCGAAGACATCTTCGGCGACGGTGTGCTGGAGATTCTGCAGGATGGATTTGGTTTCCTCCGTTCCGCAGACAGCTCCTACCTTGCCGGCCCCGACGACATCTACGTATCCCCCAGCCAAATCCGCCGTTTCAACCTCCGCACCGGTGACACCATTTCAGGTAAGATTCGCCCACCTAAAGAAGGTGAACGTTACTTTGCACTGCTGAAAGTTAACGAGGTGAACTACGATAAACCGGAAAATGCGCGCAATAAGATTCTGTTCGAGAACTTAACGCCGCTGCATGCGAACTCTCGTCTGCGTATGGAACGTGGTAACGGCTCTACTGAAGATTTAACCGCCCGCGTTCTCGATCTGGCTTCGCCGATCGGTCGTGGTCAGCGTGGTCTGATTGTGGCACCGCCGAAAGCCGGTAAAACCATGCTGCTGCAGAATATCGCGCAGAGCATCGCTTACAACCATCCTGACTGCGTGCTGATGGTGCTGCTGATTGATGAACGTCCGGAAGAAGTGACGGAAATGCAGCGCCTGGTGAAAGGTGAAGTGGTTGCGTCAACCTTCGACGAACCGGCCTCCCGCCATGTGCAGGTTGCTGAAATGGTTATCGAAAAAGCGAAACGCCTGGTTGAGCATAAGAAAGATGTCATTATCCTTCTCGACTCCATTACCCGTCTGGCGCGTGCTTATAACACCGTTGTTCCGGCTTCCGGTAAAGTGTTGACCGGTGGTGTGGATGCGAACGCCCTGCACCGTCCGAAGCGTTTCTTCGGTGCTGCGCGTAACGTGGAAGAGGGCGGTAGCCTGACCATTATCGCGACGGCGCTGATCGATACCGGTTCGAAGATGGATGAAGTGATTTACGAAGAGTTTAAAGGCACCGGTAACATGGAGCTGCACCTCTCACGTAAAATCGCAGAAAAACGCGTCTTCCCGGCGATTGATTACAACCGCTCCGGTACCCGTAAAGAAGAGCTGCTCACCACACAGGAAGAGCTGCAGAAAATGTGGATCCTGCGCAAAATCATTCACCCGATGGGTGAGATCGATGCGATGGAATTCCTCATCAACAAGCTGGCTATGACGAAGACGAATGATGAGTTCTTCGACATGATGAAGCGCTCTTAATTTAAATAAACCCCCGAAGCGCCACGTTTTTACGTGGCGTTTTTCATTGGTGGGCTATACGCTATATGCACTGGGACAGGTATTGTCCGACGTTGGGGAACACCCGATAGGTTATTAATCAGCTGAATATCCTACCTGGTTGAAAAGCAAACAATAATACCCGCGAAAGACCTGCATTCTCCTTTTATGGGGCATAGCATCGTCGTTATACTGTCAGGATAAACATTAGCTGAGAGCATGCATTGTGAATCTACTCACTGCTTTTACTGAATTATTCAGTATTTTTTTGTTTACTATGCTTTTCTTATTTGTTGCGCGCAAAGTAGCAAAACGGATAGGTCTGGTTGACAAGCCCAACTTTCGTAAACGTCATCAGGGATTGATACCGCTGGTTGGTGGCATTTCCGTCTATGCGGGGATCTGTTTTACGTTTGGAATCACCAACTATTACATTCCTCACGCCGCTCTCTATCTTCTTTGCGCCGGCGCGCTGGTTTTAATTGGCGCGCTGGACGATCGCTTCGATATCAGCGTTAAATTCCGTGCTTCTGTCCAGGCCCTGGTCGCCGTCGTAATGATGGTGGTCGGTAAACTCTATCTCAGCAGCCTTGGTTACATCTTCGGCTCATGGGAGATGGTTCTCGGCCCGTTCGGTTACCTGCTTACGCTCTTTGCCGTGTGGGCCGCGATCAACGCTTTTAATATGGTCGACGGTATCGACGGTTTGCTTGGCGGGCTCTCCTGTGTGTCGTTTGCCGCGATTGGCTTCATTCTGTGGTTCGATGGTCAATCAAGCCTCGCGCTGTGGTGCTTCGCCATGATTGCCGCGATCTTGCCCTATATTCTGCTCAACCTGGGCGCCCTTGGCCGTCGCTACAAAGTCTTTATGGGTGATGCCGGAAGTACGCTCATCGGCTTTACCGTGATTTGGATTTTACTGGAAACTACGCAGGGCAAAACTCACCCTATTAGCCCGGTGACGGCGCTGTGGATAATCGCCATTCCGCTGATGGATATGGTGGCGATTATGTACCGTCGCCTGCGAAAAGGGATGAGTCCTTTCTCTCCCGACCGCCAGCATATTCATCATCTGATCATGCGCGCAGGTTTTACTTCTCGTCAGGCATTTGTGCTGATCACCTTAGCCGCCGCACTGCTCGCCACCATCGGCGTGGTGACGGAATATCTTCGTCTGGTTCCAGAGTGGGTAATGTTGGCATTATTCTTGCTAGCATTCTTTCTGTATGGCTACTGTATTAAGCGTGCATGGAAAGTGGCGCGTTTTATCAAACGGGTAAAACGCAGAATGCGCCGTAGCAGAGGTCAAAAATCAACACTAACCAAGTAAAATCGGGAAAGCGATGATTCAACAAGCGTCGGAAACACCTTCAGCGGTTACGGAAAATGAACTGGATATTCGGGGTTTGTTTCGTACTTTGTGGGCAGGAAAATTTTGGATTGCTGGCGTAGCGCTGCTCTTCTCATTGCTGGCGCTGGTCTGGACCTTTTTTGCTCCCCAGGAGTGGGGGGCGACCGCTGTTACCGACCGACCGACCGTCAATATGCTTGGCGGTTACTACTCCCAGCAGCAATTTTTGCGCAACCTGGACGTAAAGGCGAACCTTGCGCCCGCCGATCAGGTTTCTGTCATGGATGAAGCGTATAAAGAGTTCATCATGCAGCTTGCGGCATGGGATACGCGTCGCGATTTCTGGTCGCAAACCGACTATTACAAGCAGCGTCGTGTTGGCAACAGCAAAGCGGATGCCGCGATGCTCGACGACCTCATCAATAATATCCAGTACACGCCAGGTGATGTCGTGCGTAACCAGAATGACAACGTCAAACTGATCGCCGAAACCGCGCCGGACGCGAACAATCTGCTGCGTCAGTACATTGCTTTCGCCAGCCAGCGCGCCGCCAGCCATCTGAACGATGAACTGAAAGGCGCATGGGCGGCACGTACTATTCAGATGAAAGCGCAGGTGAAACGTCAGGAAGAGGTCGCCAAAGCTATCTATAACCGACGTGTCCACAACGTTGAGCAGGCGCTGAAAATCGCTGAGCAAAACAATATCTCGCGCAATGTGACCGATATTCCGACGGATGAGTTGCCGGATTCCGAACTCTTTATGCTTGGTCGCCCGATGCTGCAGGCACGTCTGGAAAACCTGCAGGCGGTAGGGCCGCAATACGATCTGGACTATGATCAAAATCGGGCGATGTTGAATACCCTCAACGTCGGCCCGACGCTGGATCCGCGTTTTCAGACCTATCGATATCTGCGTACACCGGAAGAGCCGGTGAAACGCGACAGCCCGCGTCGTGCTTTCCTGATGATTATGTGGGGAATTGTCGGTGCGTTAACCGGAGCTGGGGTGGCGTTAGCACGTCGCCGTTCGAACTAAACGCCGTCTGAGATGGGGGCGCTATGCCTCCATCCTCTAATTAAAGAGAATCGTTGTGAAAGTACTGACCGTATTCGGCACGCGACCAGAAGCCATAAAAATGGCACCGCTGGTTCATGCGCTGGCAAAGGATCCTGACTTTGAGGCAAGAGTTTGCGTCACTGCACAGCATCGGGAGATGCTCGATCAGGTGCTGAACCTCTTCTCTATCGTCCCGGATTACGATCTAAATATTATGCGTCCCGGGCAGGGGCTAACCGAAATTACCTGCGGTATTTTGCAGGGATTAAAACCCATTCTTGAAGCGTTCCGCCCGGATGTCGTGCTGGTTCACGGCGATACCACTACCACTATTGCTGCAAGCCTCGCCGCGTTTTATCAACGCATCCCCGTAGGGCATGTGGAGGCAGGTCTGCGTACCGGCGATCTCTCATCACCCTGGCCGGAAGAGGCTAACCGCACGCTGACGGGTCATCTGGCGATGTACCACTTCGCGCCGACGGAGAACTCCCGGCACAATTTACGCCGGGAAAACGTCGACGATGAGCGCATTTTTGTTACCGGCAATACGGTGATTGATGCGCTCTTCTGGGTACGCGATAGCGTGATGAACAACCCGGCGCAATATGAGGCGCTGGCAGCCCGCTACCCTTTCCTTGATGCACAGAAAAAACTGGTGCTGGTGACCGGCCACCGCCGGGAGAGCTTTGGCCAGGGCTTCGAACAGATTTGTCACGCGCTGGCGGATATTGCTGCCCAGAATGATGATGTCCAGATTGTCTATCCCGTGCACCTCAATCCTAATGTCAGCGAGCCGGTAAACCGCATTCTCGGGCCGGTTGAGAACGTTTTTTTGATTGAGCCGCAGGATTATTTACCCTTCATGTGGTTGATGAACCACGCCTGGCTGATCCTGACGGACTCCGGTGGCATTCAGGAGGAGGCGCCTTCACTGGGTAAACCGGTGCTGGTAATGCGTGACACGACCGAGCGGCCAGAGGCCGTCGATGCCGGAACCGTAAAACTGGTAGGCACCGATCGCCAGCGCATCGTCGATGAGGTCACGCTCCTGCTTAATGACAATGAAGCATGGCAGACCATGAGCCGCGCGCACAACCCTTACGGGGATGGGCAGGCTTGTGGCCGAATTTTGCACGCACTTAAACACAATCAGGTAACACTATGAGCTTTACAACCATTTCCGTGATTGGCCTCGGCTACATTGGCCTGCCTACCGCAGCGGCTTTTGCCTCCCGGCAGAAGCAGGTCGTAGGGGTGGACATCAATGCGCGTGCGGTGGAGACCATTAACCGTGGCGAGATCCACATCGTTGAGCCGGAACTGGATAGCGTAGTAAAAGCGGCGGTGGAGGGCGGTTACCTGCGCGCCAGCACCACGCCTGTTGCGGCAGACGCCTACCTGATTGCGGTGCCAACACCGTTTAAGGGCGATCACGAGCCGGATATGGCCTACGTTGAAGCGGCTGCAAAATCCATTGCGCCCGCGCTGCATAAAGGCGCGCTGGTGATCCTCGAATCCACCTCACCGGTTGGCGCGACGGAGCAGATGGCGCAGTGGCTCGCCGAGGCGCGCCCGGATCTCACCTTCCCTCAGCAGGCTGGCGAGCAGGCGGACGTGAATATCGCCTACTGCCCGGAGCGCGTGCTACCGGGTCAGGTGATGGTCGAACTGATTAAAAATGACCGCGTGATTGGCGGCATGACACCCAAGTGTTCTGCCCGCGCCAGCGAGCTTTATAAAATCTTCCTTGAAGGCGAGTGCGTAGTGACTAACGCCCGCACTGCCGAGATGTGCAAGCTGACAGAAAACAGCTTCCGCGACGTTAACATCGCTTTTGCCAACGAACTGTCGCTGATTTGCGCCGATCAGGGGATCAACGTCTGGGAGCTGATCCGCCTGGCGAATCGCCATCCGCGCGTCAATATCTTGCAGCCCGGCCCTGGCGTCGGCGGCCACTGTATCGCGGTCGATCCGTGGTTTATCGTGGCGCAGAATCCCGATCAGGCAAGGCTTATCCGTACCGCGCGTGAAGTGAACGATCACAAACCGCACTGGGTGCTGAACCAGGTGAAAGCCACCGTCGCCGATTGCCTCACTGCGAGCGGCAAGCGCGCCAGCGAGGTTAAAATCGCCTGCTTCGGGCTGGCGTTTAAACCGAACATTGACGATCTGCGTGAAAGCCCGGCGATGGAGATCGCGCATGACATCGCCCAGTGGCACAGCGGCCAGACGCTGGTCGTCGAACCGAATATCGACACGCTGCCGGAGAAAATGGCCGGGCACAGCACGCTGGTCAACACCCAGGATGCGCTGGCGCAGGCCGATGTGCTGGTGATGCTGGTCGACCATAAGCAGTTTAAAGCGGTCGATGCCGCCACCATTTCGCAGCCGTGGATCGTCGATACCAAAGGCGTCTGGCGCTAAGGATTTAGCATGGCGGTGCATGGCACGATAGATGAGCTGGCATGGGAAAGCGCTTTTTTTGGTCTGCGCAGCGCGATTATTCGTCTGAATCCTTCCGCACCCGCGCTTACTGGCGCAGATTTTGCACAGTGGGAACGCCTGCAGGTGAAATTGCCCGCCGCGCAAACCCATCAGCTTGATGCCCTGCAACAGCAGGGTTTTCAACTGGTGGAAGGTGAGATCGATCTGCGACTGCCGGTTGCCGCACAGGGTATCGATCCGGTCGCCACTGTGGCAGATGAAAGCGATATTCCCGCGCTTCGTCAGATGGCGGCAGAGATGTTTGTCCAGAGCCGCTTTCGCGCGCCCTGGTATGCGCCTGAGGCGAGCGGTCGTTTCTACGCGCAGTGGATTGAAAACGCGGTAAAGGGTCTTTTCGACCACCAGTGTCTGATTTTCCGCGCGCAGGAGGATGCCATCAGCGGTTTCGTCTCTCTTCGCCAGCTTAATGAGCACGAGGCGCGTATTGGCCTGCTGGGCGGACGCGGTATGGGCGAGAAATTGATGCAGGCGGCGTGCCAGTGGGCGCGAGCGCGGCAGTTAACGCACGTGCGTGTGGCGACCCAGCTTGGGAATACTGCCGCACTTAAACGATATATTCAGAGCGGCGCGAACGTAGAAAGCACCGCCTTATGGCTATACAGGTAACGCTATGATCCCTTTCAATGCACCACCGGTAGTAGGAACGGAAATTGACTACATGCAGTCGGCAATGGGCAGCGGGAAATTATGCGGCGACGGCGGTTTTACCCGCCGCTGCCAGCAGTGGATGGAGCAGCGTTTTCGCAGCGCCAAAGTCCTGCTGACGCCTTCATGCACCGCATCGCTGGAGATGGCCGCGCTGCTGCTGGATATCCAGCCTGGCGATGAAGTGATCATGCCGAGCTACACCTTCGTCTCCACCGCCAACGCCTTTGTACTGCGTGGGGCGAAGATCGTCTTCGTTGATATCCGCCCGGATACGATGAACATCGATGAGACGCGGATTGAAGCGGCGATCACCGATAAGACGCGCGCGATTGTGCCGGTGCATTATGCGGGCGTTGCCTGTGAAATGGACACCATCATGGCGATCGCGCAAAAGCATAAGCTGTTCGTGGTGGAAGATGCCGCGCAGGGCGTGATGTCGACCTACAAAGGACGGGCATTAGGCACCATCGGCCATATTGGCTGCTTCAGTTTTCACGAAACTAAAAACTACACTGCGGGCGGTGAAGGCGGCGCGACGCTAATTAACGATCGCGCGCTGGTTGAACGCGCAGAGGTGATTCGCGAAAAGGGCACCAATCGCAGCCAGTTCTTCCGCGGGCAGGTCGATAAGTACACCTGGCGCGATATCGGCTCCAGCTATTTGATGGCCGATTTGCAGGCCGCCTACCTGTGGGCGCAGCTGGAGTCAGCCGAGCGCATTAACCAGCAGCGGCTGGCCTTGTGGCAAAACTACTATGATGCGCTCTCCCCGCTGGCAAAAACCGGGCGCATTGAGCTGCCCTCGATTCCGGCAGAGTGCAGCCACAATGCGCACATGTTTTATATTAAGCTGCGCGACGAAGCGGATCGCAGCAAGCTGATTGCCTTCCTGAAGGAAGCGGAGATTATGGCGGTGTTCCACTATATTCCGCTGCACGCCTCGCCGGCCGGCGAGAAGTTTGGCATCTTCCACGGCGAAGACCGCTATACCACGCAAGAGAGTGAGCGGTTGCTTCGCCTGCCGCTCTTCTACAACCTGGCGTCGGTCAATCAGCGGACGGTGATCAGCACGCTTCTGAGCTACTTCAGCTGATATGTCGCTGGCAAAAGCATCGCTCTGGACTGCCGCAAGCACGCTGGTCAAAATCGGCGCGGGACTGCTGGTGGTTAAACTGCTGGCGATGGCGTTCGGGCCATCCGGCGTCGGACAGGCGGGTAACTTTCGCCAGCTGATTACCGTGCTTGGCGTGCTGGCGGGTGCGGGGATTTTTAATGGCGTCACCAAATTTGTGGCGCAGTCCCATGACGACCCCGCGCGTCTGCGCGTGGTCGTCGGTACCTCCTCGGCGATGGTGCTCGGCTTCTCAACCCTGCTGGCGTTGCTGTTCCTGCTCGCTGCCGCGCCCATCAGCCAGGGGCTGTTTGGTCATACCCACTATCAGGGGCTTGTGCGCTTAGTCGCGCTGGTGCAGATGGGCATCGCCTGGGCCAACCTGCTGCTGGCGGTAATGAAAGGGTTCCGCGATGCGGCGGGAAATGCGCTGTCGCTGATTATCGGCAGCCTCATTGGCGTGCTGGCCTGGTATCTCTGTTACCGCATTGGCGGCTATCAGGGTGCGCTGCTGGGGCTGGCGCTGGTGCCTGCGCTAGTGGTTATCCCGGCGATGGCGATGCTGCTGAGAAGCAAAGCGATACCGTTGCGTTTCTTTAGGCCGCAGTGGGATCGTGTGCTGGCAGGTCAGCTGGGTAAATTTACCCTGATGGCGCTCATCACCTCATTTACGATGCCGTTGGCTTACGTGATGATGCGAAACCAACTTGCTGCCCACTACAGCTGGGATGACGTGGGGATCTGGCAGGGTGTAAGCACGATATCGGATGCTTACCTGCAGTTTATTACCGCCTCGTTTAGCGTCTATCTGTTACCGACATTGTCGCGACTGGTGACGAAGCAGGAGATCTCGCGTGAAATCGGCAGGTCACTGCGCTTTGTTCTTCCCGCCGTGGCGGCGGTGAGCCTCGGCGTCTGGCTGCTGCGCGATGTGGCGATCTGGCTGCTCTTTTCTGAGAAGTTTATCGCCATGCGCGATCTCTTCGCCTGGCAGCTAGTCGGGGATGTATTGAAAGTGGGGGCTTACGTCTTTGGCTATTTAGTCATCGCGAAGGCCTCGCTGCGATTCTATATACTGGCTGAAATAAGCCAGTTTGCGCTGCTGACGCTCTTCGCGCGCTGGCTTATTCCGGCGCACGGCGCGGCGGGCGCAGCGCAGGCCTATATGGCCACCTACATTATCTATTTCGCTGTTTGTTGCGGCGTTTTTTTGATTTGGCGTAAAAAGGCATGACTGCACTGATTCACATACTGGGATCGGATATCCCACACCATAACCAAACTGTGCTGCGCTTCTTTAACGACCATCTTGCGGCATCGGGAGAGTATGCCCGCGAGTTTATGGTTGTCGGGCGCGACGAGTCGCAGCGGGCGCTATATCCTGCGCTGACGCTGCATTTTTATCCCGACAAAAAGAGTCTGGCAAAAGCGGTCATCGCCCGGGCGAAAGCGCAACGTCAGCAGCGCTTCTTCTTCCACGGTCAGTTTAATTTCGATCTCTGGCTGGCACTGCTGCAAGGGGCTATCAAGCGCGAGCAGTTCTACTGGCACGCCTGGGGCGCCGATCTGTATGAAGTCTCCCGCAGCCTGAAATTCCGTCTCTTTTATCCGCTGCGCCGTTTAGCGCAGCGTCGCGTAGGCCGTATCTTTGCGACCCGCGGCGATCTGGCGTGGTTTGCCGAACGTAACCCTAAAGTGCCTGGTGAACTGCTCTACTTTCCAACGCGTATGGATCCGGCGCTGAACAACATGGCGGATGAGCGCCCGCAGACGGGCAAGCTGACGATTCTGGTCGGCAACTCCGGCGATGCGAGTAATGAGCATATTGCTGCTTTGCAGGCGATCCACCGTCAGTTTGGCGATACGGTCAATATCATTGTGCCGATGGGCTATCCGGCGAATAACGACGCTTATATCGCCGCAGTACGCAGCGCCGGGCTGACGCTTTTTAGCGCTGACAACCTGCGCATCCTTGATGAGAAAATGGATTTTGATGCCTATCTCGGGCTGCTCGCGCAGTGCGATCTGGGCTATTTCATTTTTGCCCGCCAGCAGGGGATCGGTACGATGTGCCTGCTGATCCAGGCGGGCGTGCCCTGTGTGCTGAACCGCGAAAACCCCTTTTGGCGCGATATGGTAGCGGAAGGCATTCCCGTTCTCTTTACCGGCGATGCGCTGGATGAGGCGGTGATCCGCGAGGCCCGCCGCCAGCTGTTAGCGGTGGATAAAAACGCTATCGCTTTTTTCAGCCCACATTACGAAACGCTGTGGCACAAAGCGCTCCTTAACGCTGCGGGGATCAACGGATGAGCCCACTCGAATTTTGCGGACTGTTTGTTATCTGGCTGTTGGCGACGCTGTTTATCGGCACGCTCACTTGGTTCGAATTTCGCCGCGTACGTTTTAACTTTAACGTCTTCTTCTCGCTGCTCTTTTTGCTGACCTTCTTCTTCGGTTTTCCGCTGACCAGCGTGCTGGTGTTCCGCTTCAACGTCGGCGTTGCGCCGCCCGATATCCTGATGCAGACGCTGCTGGCGGCGGCCTGCTTCTATGGCATCTACTATGTGACCTATAAAACGCGGCTGCGCGCTTCGTCTTCGCTTACGCCGCGGCGTCCGCTCTTTACCATTAACCGGGTGGAGGCGCATCTGACGTGGGTGATCCTGATGGTCATCGCGCTGGTGAGCGTTGGCATTTTCTTTATGCACAACGGGTTTTTACTCTTCCGTCTGCACTCCTATAGCCAGATTTTCTCCAGCGAAGTCTCCGGCGTAGCGCTGAAGCGCTTCTTCTATTTCTTTATTCCGGCGATGCTGGTGGTCTACTTCCTGCGGCAGAATGCCCAGACCTGGCTCTTCTTTTTGGTCAGCACCGTGGCGTTTGGCCTGCTGACCTACATGATTGTTGGCGGTACGCGCGCCAATATCATCATTGCCTTCGCTATCTTCCTGTTTATCGGCATTATTCGTGGCTGGATCTCGTTGTGGATGCTGGCGGCGGCGGGCGTGCTCGGCATTGTTGGCATGTTCTGGCTGGCGCTGAAACGCTACGGGCTGGATGTGCGCGGTGATGAAGCGTTTTACACCTTCCTCTATCTGACGCGCGATACCTTCTCGCCGTGGGAAAACCTCGCGCTGCTGCTGCAAAACTACGACAAGATTGAGTTTCAGGGGCTGGCGCCAATTGTGCGCGACTTCTACGTCTTTATTCCCACCTGGCTGTGGCCATCGCGCCCGGGTGTTGTGCTTAACACCGCGAACTACTTTACCTGGGAAGTGCTGAACAACCACTCAGGGCTGGCGATTTCGCCGACGCTGATTGGCTCCTTAGTGGTGATGGGCGGCGCGTGGTTTATTCCGCTGGGCGCGGCAGCGGTGGGGCTTATCATCAAATGGTTCGACTGGGTTTATGCCCTGGGCAACCGGGAAACGAACCGCTACAAGGCGGCGATCCTGCACAGCTTCTGCTTCGGGGCGATTTTCAACATGATTGTGCTGGCGCGTGAAGGGCTGGATGCGTTCGCCTCTCGTGTGGTCTTCTTCCTCGCCGTTTTCGCTTTCTGCCTGCTGGCGGCGAAACTGCTGTACTGGCTATTCGATAGCGCCGGGTTGATACAGCGTCGCGGTACGCGCGCGGTCAAACCGCTCTCCCAGTTGTAAAAGGATCAAACATGACGGATAAGACGGCGGCACCGCTGTATGACCTGCGCGGCTTGAAGTTGATTGGCTGGCGTGATATGCCCCACGCGCTGGATCATCTTTTCGGTGACGGGCGCGTAGAGCAGGGCACGCTGGTGGCAATCAATGCCGAAAAGATGCTGACGCTGGAAGATGATGCCGAGGTTCGCGCCCTGATTGAGGCGGCGGAGTTTAAATATGCCGATGGCATCAGCGTCGTGCGCTCAATACGCAAAAAGTTTCCGCAGGCGCAGGTCTCCCGCGTGGCGGGTGCCGATTTGTGGGAAGCATTAATGGCGCGGGCAGGGGAGACGGGCACGCCGGTCTTCCTGGTGGGCGGTAAGCCGGACGTGCTGGCGCAAACCGTGCAGAAACTGCGTGACCAGTGGCAGGTGAATGTTGTGGGTTGCCAGGATGGCTACTTCAAACCGGAGCAGCGCGAGGCGCTGTTTGCAGCCATTCGCGACAGCGGGGCGAAGATCGTCACCGTGGCGATGGGCTCGCCGCGGCAGGAGATTTTTATGCGTGACTGCCGCCTTGTCTGTCCGGATGCGCTCTATATGGGCGTCGGCGGCACCTACGATGTCTTTACCGGACATGTTAAGCGCGCACCGAAATTCTGGCAGAACCTTGGCCTTGAGTGGCTATACCGCCTGCTGTCGCAACCTTCGCGCCTGAAGCGCCAGCTCCGTCTGCTGCGTTATTTACGCTGGCACTACAGCGGAAAACTCTGAACCCCTCCGGCGGCGCAATGCGCTGCCTTTCCCTCTCCTGCTGCTCTTTTATTGTGCGCTACCAGGATTTTTTATACACATCGTTTGCCATTTCCGTCGATTTAAGAAACCATTCGCTCTCTCATTGCAGCGCCGCGCTGATTTTGCGCCCTCCCTTTCGCGGGGCGGAGCAGTATCGCCTGCGATGAGATGAGGGAAACTCATAACAATAACCCGCGATGCGGGCGAAGCAAGAAGCAAATACAACAGAGGATTTATGGCCGAAAAACAACCCGAACTTCAGCGTGGGCTGGAGTCTCGTCACATTGAATTAATTGCCCTTGGCGGCACCATCGGCGTTGGCCTGTTTATGGGCGCTGCCAGCACCCTGAAGTGGGCTGGCCCGTCAGTTCTGCTGGCCTATATTATTGCCGGACTTTTCGTCTTCTTTATTATGCGTTCGATGGGCGAAATGCTCTTCCTTGAACCGGTCGCCGGGTCGTTCGCCGTCTACGCTCATCGCTACATGAGCCCCTTCTTTGGTTATCTCACCGCCTGGTCCTACTGGTTTATGTGGATGGCGGTAGGGATTTCGGAAATCACCGCCATTGGCGTCTATGTCCAGTTCTGGTTCCCGGATCTCGCCCAGTGGATACCGGCACTGATTGCCGTTGGGCTGGTGGCGCTGGCGAACCTCGCGGCGGTGCGCCTGTATGGCGAGATTGAGTTCTGGTTTGCGATGATCAAAGTTACCACCATCATTGTGATGATCATCGTGGGCCTGGGCGTGATTTTCTTCGGCTTTGGCAATGGCGGTCACTCCATCGGCTTTAGCAATCTTACCGAGCACGGCGGCTTCTTCGCCGGCGGCTGGAAAGGGTTCCTCACCGCGCTCTGTATTGTTGTCGCCTCGTATCAGGGCGTTGAGCTGATTGGTATTACCGCGGGTGAAGCGAAAAACCCGCAGGTGACGCTGCGCAGTGCGGTAAGCAAGGTGCTGTGGCGCATCCTGATTTTCTATGTCGGCGCAATCTTCGTTATCGTCACCATCTTCCCGTGGAATGAAATTGGTACTAACGGTAGCCCGTTCGTCCTGACCTTCGCGAAAATCGGTATTACCGCGGCGGCAGGCATCATCAACTTTGTTGTGCTGACTGCGGCGCTCTCCGGCTGTAACAGCGGCATGTACAGCTGTGGCCGTATGCTCTATGCGCTGGCGAAGAACCGCCAGTTACCGGCAGCGGTTGCCAAAGTCTCGAAAAACGGCGTGCCGGCGGTGGGCGTGACTATCTCGATTATCATCCTGCTCATCGGTTCATGCCTGAACTACATCATTCCTAACCCGCAGCGCGTGTTTGTCTATGTCTATAGCGCCAGCGTGCTGCCGGGCATGGTGCCGTGGTTCGTGATCCTGATTAGCCAGCTGCGTTTTCGCAAGGCTCACAAAGAGGCGATTGCCAGCCATCCGTTCCGCTCGATGCTGTTCCCGTGGGCGAACTGGCTTACCATGGCCTTCCTCGTCTGCGTGCTGATTGGCATGGGATTCAATGAAGACACCCGTATGTCGCTGTTTGTCGGCGTGATCTTTCTGGCTGCCGTGACGCTGGTATATAAGCTATTTGGCTTCGATCGCCGTGCGGCAACGCCTCGGGTGGGTGAATAAGAGACAAAGTGCGCAAAGCATAACCAAACGCGCATTTTTCTTCAAAAAAGCACTAGACAGCTGCCCCCGAAGTCCGTACTATCCACCCCCGCAACGGCGCTACGCGCCCGTAGCTCAGCTGGATAGAGCGCTGCCCTCCGGAGGCAGAGGTCTCAGGTTCGAATCCTGTCGGGCGCGCCATTTTAACCCGGCGCTTGAGCTGCGGTGGTTCGTGAATTATCACGATACCGCGTGAACAGATTTACAGTGGTGGCTATAGCTCAGTTGGTAGAGCCCTGGATTGTGATTCCAGTTGTCGTGGGTTCGAGTCCCATTAGCCACCCCATTATTTAGCAGTAAAAAGTTTCGTGGCGATGCGAAGGTGGCGGAATTGGTAGACGCGCTAGCTTCAGGTGTTAGTGTCCTTACGGACGTGGGGGTTCAAGTCCCCCCCCTCGCACCACAACTTTGATTAAACAAAAAAGTCAAAAAGCAGTAAAAACGGCGAGTAGCGCAGCTTGGTAGCGCAACTGGTTTGGGACCAGTGGGTCGGAGGTTCGAATCCTCTCTCGCCGACCAATTTTGAACCCCGCGTAAGCGGGGTTTTTTGTTTTCTGCGGTTCAGGTTTTCCTCATTTTCCTCTGTTGTTCTTCAGCGACATTCTTATCTCGTGTTGTCGCCTATCAGCTACACGTAACCTTTTGATTAAAATAGCTTTACCTAAAATGGCGTAGATATGTCGTCCCACAGCGACAGATTGCGTCTGCGGCGAGGCGTGGCAAGGGACGCTTTTACCGCCAGCTGCCTAAATATAGAGGTTTCTTAAAAGGTTGCGTGATGTAACATTTCTTAATGCGGGGTTGGCACGCTATGTGCAATAATACTGGCGTAGATGCTCATTCCATCTCTTATGTTCGCCTTCCGGCCTCATAAACCCAGGAATGACGCAGAGCCGTTTTATGGTGCTTATCGTCCACCGAGAGATGTCGCTTCGGCCTCATCAAACACCATGGGCATAACGTTGAGTGAAGCACCCATTAGTTGTCAAAGACCTGTTTTAACGCCTGTCAGTGTATGCTGACAGGCGTTTTTTTATGGCGGGACAAATGAAGCTTCGCGCGACAGAGCAGCTCTGTAACGCGAAGAGAAGGGCTAAGCAGGTGGGTTGTTTTGCAGCGTTAACAGCAGGCCATCGCGACGCATTGTTGCGGCCTCTTCAGGCTGACGCAGGCGGTCGAGACAGTCTGCGAGCCAGGCGTAATCAAACGCATCCGGGCGCTGTTTCAGCGCAGCGCGGAATGCAATCGTCGCTTCTTGCCACTCACCATGTTTCATCAGCGACTGACCGAGCGTGCTCCACAGCAGCGGGCGATCGCCCTGCGTTTTGATCTGCTGGCGCAGCACTTTTTCAACCTGTTCCGGGTTATTGGTCTTCAGGCGCGGGATCACCAGCACCAAACGATCGTCATACTGCCGCTTCAGGCCGTCGAGGATGATCTCCTGCGCGGTGTCATGATCGTCACACTCAATTAAGTGCTCCGCCATTGCCACCTGCAACGCCACCTGGTGACGCGTTTTACGGCTCTGATTCTTCCACCAGCCCTTCAGACCATCGCTGCCCTGATCGGCGCGGGCCTGATCCATGATGCCGATCCACGCCTGCTGTTGCAGCATGTCGCGGTGCTCTTCATCGCCAACGTTAGCTTTCGCCATCGAAGGAATGATGTCGAGCAGCGACGTCCACGCACCGGTGCGAATATAGGCCTGTTCCGCCAGACGCAGCACTTCCGGATGGCGCGGCGCGATCTCCAGCAGTTTATCGACGCCGTGACGCGCAGCATGGTTCTCATTGCGCGCCAGTTGCAGACGAACGCGGGTGATCTCGACCGGGATCGGGTCATTCTCTGCCAGCTCGGCGGCACGCTGAAGGTGCTGGTTAGCACGCATTTCATCGCCGCGCTGCTGGGCGGCTTCCGCTGCCAGCAGATAGTTAACCAGTGGTTGTTCCGCGTGATCGGCATTTTTCGACATCAGCTTCTCAACCTGCTGATAATCGCCTTCCGCAAGCTTCAGCAACGCCTGTTCTGTCTGCTTGCGCGCGCGACGACGCTTACGGCCCATAAACCAGCCGCGGGTATGCGCGCCGGTACGGAAGATCCGACGCAGCAGCCACTCCAGTGCAAAGAAGACCACCAGCGTCAGCACCAGCATGATCGCAAGACCCGTGACGCTGGTTTCAATGTTGTAGTTATCGGTCTGGATCAGCACATAACCCTGATGCCCGGCGAGCATCGGGCCAAGCACGATCCCGGCGAGAAGCAGTGCAAAGAGCAATAATACTTTCAGCATGATTATTCTCCCTGCGCTGCATCGGCGGGCGCGGCGGACGCCTGTTCAGACGGCACAGCGGGCTGCGCGAGCAGGTTGCGCACACGGGTCTGCATCAATTTTTCCAGAATCGGCTGACTCTGGAGCGATTCAGGCAGCTCCATGGCGATAGATTGCTGGCCGAGCTTATCCACCTCTTCGAGAAACGCTTTGGTGGCCGCATCGTCCGTATCGTAGTAGGCGCGAACCCACGTCGACACGTTATCCAGCGCCTGTTTATAGGTCTCTTCCTGATGACGCGGAACGGCCTGCGCCGCAACCAGCAGGCGCGAGCGGATGTTCTCACGCAGATAGACATCCTGATTCGGCGCTAACAGCGGCACGGCGGTCTCATCGCGGCGGCGAATGGTAATAAAGCTGTCCATAAAGTTGCGCCAGCTTTTTTGCAGGTTAACGCGCCACTCGCTGATGGAGCTTGAGAGCTCGCCGCTGTCGGAATCCATCGGCGAATCGTCGTCGTTATTGTCGGCGAGTCGCAGGTTATCGATCTGGTTGGAGAGCTGGTTCAGCTTAAGAATGGCCCCGTCATAATCGACCTGCGTCACGGAGGAGAGGCTGGCGATATCGTCGGTGATGGCGCGGCGCGCAGTAATCAGGCTCGGATCGTTCATGTCTGCCAGGCTGGCGTCAGCGCTTTTCAGCAGCGCGGCCGCGGTGGTGACATCCTGATCGCTCCACAGCTTACGGCCCGCCAGTTTAACGAGGAAATCAGCCTGCGCCAGCTGCCAGGTTTTGGCATCGGAGCCGGAGATGGTCGCGACTTTCTGCTGAACTTCATCAAGCTGCTTCGCCAGCGCTTCGCTTTGGCGTTTTTCTGCCGCCAGCGCATCAGCCTGCTGTTTAATCACCCCTTCCAGCTCAGTACGCTGCTTATCCTGCGTCTGTTGTAGCGCGATCAGCTGGTCGGCGATTTCGCCATTGCTGGTCTGCAGGGTTTTATTTTGATGCTTCACCCAGCCATAAAGCCCGGCGCCCGATGCCAGCGCAATAGCGATGGCGATCGCGCTTAGCGCGAGGCTGGTCCTGTTAGCGCGTCTCTTCTTCTCTGCTTTCTCCGGCGGCGGCGTTACGCCGTCAGCCGCTTTGGTCTCTTCAACCACGGCGGAGGAGTTTTCGTGTTCCGTCATTATGGCTTCCCATTATGAGAGTTATTGTAATGCGCGAAGCAGCGCATCGTTGTCGGCATTGTCAGCGACCTGAATCTCTTGCCAGCCCAGTTCCCGGGCAAGGTTCGCCAGACGTTCGCTTACCACCACCAGGCGGCAGCGAAGTAACCAGTTCTCCCGATACCAGGGAGGAATAAGTGAAAAAAGCTGCTGCAGCATTTCGCCGCTGGTGACCACCAGCGTTGAGACACCCCGCGTATGCCAGCGCATCGCTTCTTCTGCACCGTCATAAAATTTTGCACTGCGTTGATAACACTCGCAAAATTCAACATTCGCGCCGCGCTCAGTTAACGTTTCCGCCAACAGTTCGCGTCCGCCGTTGCCCCGTAAGATTAGCGCATGCTTGCCCTGAACATCTTGCAATTCAGGTAATTGTAGCAACACTTCGCTGATTTCCCGGTCGTGAGGGTAGCGCACATCAATGCCGCTTACCGTATGTAGCGCGAGCGCAGTGGTACGCCCGATAGCAAACCAGGCCGGTTCCGTTGGGAAGGAGAGGCCAGCCTGCTGCAAATGGGCATGCGCGAAGGAGACAGCGTGCTGTGACAGCACAAACGCGAGGTCATTCGCGCCGAGCCTGGCAAGCTGCCCGGGTAATAAAGGCAGCTCACGACCCGGCGTGAATTCAATCAACGGAAAGCTCCAGGCCACCAAACCCAGTGTGCGCAGTCGGCTCACTAACTCTTCCCCGGAGGGAGAGGGACGGGTGACCAGGATACTCATGCGGGGGCTTCTCCGTTGTAAATATCAGCAAGAATGGCGCGCGCGCCGTTATCCAACAGCTCTTCTGCCAGCGAGATGCCCATCTTTAGCGCATCTTCCGGTTGGCCGCGACGCTCGCCGCGTATCATCGTCGAACCATCCGGCGCGCCAACCAGCCCGCGCAACCAGAGTTCGCCGTTAATCAATTCAGCATAGCTGCCGATTGGCACCTGGCAGCCGCCTTCAAGACGGGTGTTCATCGCCCGCTCAGCTTTAACGCGGATTGCGGTCTCATCATGATTCAGCGGCTGCAGCAGCGCACGGGTACGCGCATCGTCAAGACGGCACTCAACGCCTACCGCGCCCTGGCCTACGGCCGGGAGTGAGATTTCCGGCGGCAGCGCCCAGCGTACGCGATCGCTAAGACCCAGGCGGTTAAGACCGGCGACGGCGAGGATAATCGCATCGTATTCGCCGTTATCGAGCTTGCTCAGGCGGGTGCCAACGTTGCCGCGCAGCGAGCGGATCACCAGATCGGGGCGCAGCGCAGCCAACTGACACTGGCGGCGTAAACTGGAGGTGCCGACAATACTGCCAGCGGGCAGTTCGTCCAGAGACTTATAACGGTTAGAGACAAAGGCGTCGCGCGGATCGTCGCGTTCGCAAATCGTCACCAGACCGAGTCCATCGGGAAAGTCGACCGGGACATCTTTCATTGAGTGCACGGCGATATCGGCGTGATTGTCGAGCAGCGCCCGTTCAAGCTCTTTCACGAACAGACCTTTACCGCCCACTTTCGCCAGCGGCGTATCGAGGATCACATCGCCGCGCGTCACCATCGGCACCAGCTCAACGGCTAACCCCGGATGGCTCGCTTCAAGGCGCGCTTTTACATAATGTGCCTGCCAGAGCGCAAGCGGGCTTTGCCGTGTGGCAATTCTTAAAACATTGTCTACCATGCTTGATACCGTCAATTTCGTCCGTTGACCATCCTAACACTGTTGCATTAGGGTGTCAGTGTTCACGGTCGATCGCGGGTCCCGCGCCGCGCAACAGGCGCAGCGCGGGATGTAATTCGGAATTTACAGAGTGCGTTTAATGCTAAACTGGTTTGTAGCGCATCTTTCTTTACGGTCAATGAGCAAGGTGTTAGATTGATCACGTTTTAGACCATTTTTTCGTCTGTCCTCCCATAACGATAACGACGAAAAAAGGGCAACGGCTACTTTTGGATTTTCTGTCTACGCACCCCTTTTCAAGCTGCGGCCTACAAAACATCAGCATGAAGGTGTGTGTAAAACATCAGGCGATATGTCTTGTACCTCTATATTGAGACGCTGAAACAGCGACTGGATGCCATTAATCAACTGCGTGTGGATCGCGCGCTTGCTGCCATGGGCCCTGCTTTTCAGCAGGTTTACAGTCTGCTGCCGACATTACTGCACTATCACCATCCGCTGATGCCTGGCTACCTTGACGGTAACGTTCCCAATGGCATTTGCCTCTACACGCCTGATGAAAACCAACTCCACTACCTGAACGAACTTGAGCTGAACCGTGGCCTGCCCGCGCAGGATGCGCCGACCGGCGAGCTGCCGATCACCGGCGTCTACTCCATGGGCAGCACCTCTTCGGTTGGGCAGAGCTGCTCTTCCGATCTTGATATCTGGGTCTGTCACCAATCCTGGCTCGATAACGACGAGCGCCAGCTGTTACAGCGTAAATGCAGCCTGCTGGAGAGCTGGGCCGCCTCCCTTGGCGTGGAAGTGAGCTTCTTCCTGATTGATGAGAACCGCTTCCGCCATAATGAAAGCGGCAGCCTCGGCGGCGAAGATTGCGGCTCAACGCAGCACATTTTACTGCTTGATGAGTTCTACCGCACCGCCGTGCGCCTGGCAGGTAAACGTATTCTGTGGAATATGGTGCCGGGCGACGAAGAGGAGAATTACGACGATTACGTCATGACGCTCTACGCGCAGGGCGTGCTGACCCCGAACGAGTGGCTCGATCTGGGCGGCTTAAGCTCGCTCTCGGCGGAAGAGTATTTCGGTGCCAGCCTGTGGCAGCTCTATAAGAGCATCGACTCGCCTTATAAAGCGGTGCTGAAAACCCTGCTGCTCGAAGCCTACTCCTGGGAATATCCGAATACCCGCCTGCTGGCGAAAGATATCAAACAGCGCCTGCACGATGGCGAGATCGTCTCATTTGGTCTCGATCACTACTGCATGATGCTTGAGCGCGTTACGCACTATCTGGAAGCGATTGAGGATCCGACGCGTCTTGACCTGGTGCGTCGATGTTTCTACTTAAAAGTGTGTGAAAAACTGAGCCGCGAACGCGCCTGCGTCGGCTGGCGTCGCGAAGTGATCACGCAGTTAGTGAAAGAGTGGGGCTGGGACGAAGCGCGCCTCGCAATGCTCGATAACCGCGCCAACTGGAAAATCGATCAGGTGCGCGAAGCGCACAATGAGCTGCTTGATGCGATGATGCAGAGCTACCGTAACCTGATCCGCTTTGCCCGCCGTAATAACCTGAGCGTCTCCGCCAGCCCGCAGGATATCGGGGTCTTAACCCGTAAACTCTACGCGGCGTTTGAAGCGCTGCCGGGCAAAGTGACGCTGGTGAACCCGCAGATTTCACCGGATCTCTCCGAACCAAATTTAACCTTTATACATGTGCCGCCGGGCCGCGCCAACCGTACCGGTTGGTATCTCTACAACCGCGCGCCGAACATGGACTCCATCGTCAGCCATCAGCCGCTGGAGTATAACCGCTACCTGAATAAGCTGGTCGCCTGGGCGTGGTTCAATGGCCTGCTGACGTCGCGCACGCGCCTGTTTATTAAGGGCAATGGCATTGTCGATCTGCCGAAGCTGCAGGAGATGGTTGCTGATGTCTCGCACCACTTCCCGCTGCGCCTGCCTGCGCCAACGCCGAAAGCGCTCTATAGCCCGTGCGAAATCCGCCATCTGGCGATTATCGTCAACCTGGAGTACGACCCGACAGCGGCGTTCCGTAACCAGGTGGTGCACTTTGATTTCCGTAAGCTTGATGTCTTCAGCTTCGGCGAGCAGCAAAACTGCCTCGTTGGCAGTGTCGATCTGCTCTATCGCAACTCGTGGAACGAAGTGCGTACCCTGCACTTCAACGGCGAGCAGGCGATGATTGAAGCGCTGAAAACCATCCTCGGCAAAATGCACCAGGATGCCGCGCCGCCGGACAGCGTCGAAGTCTTCTGTTATAGCCAGCATCTGCGTGGCCTGATCCGCACCCGCGTGCAGCAGCTTGTCTCTGAATGTATCGAGCTGCGCCTCTCGACGACGCGTCACGAAACCGGGCGCTTTAAAGCGCTGCGCGTGGCGGGGCAAACCTGGGGCCTGTTCTTCGAGCGCGTGAACGTTTCGGTGCAGAAGCTGGAAAATGCCATTGAGTTTTACGGCGCCATTTCCCACAACAAGCTGCATGGTTTGTCGGTGCAGGTGGAGACCAACCACGTCGAATTACCGGCGGTGGTGGATGGTTTTGCCAGCGAAGGGATTATTCAGTTCTTCTTTGAAGAGGCGGGGGAAGAGGGCTTTAACATCTATATTCTGGATGAGAGCAACCGCGCCGAAGTGTATCACCACTGTGAAGGCAGCAAAGAGGAGCTGGTGCGCGACGTAAGCCGTTTCTTCTCCTCATCCCACGATCGTTTTACCTACGGCTCAAGCTTTATCAACTTCAACCTGCCGCAGTTCTACCAGATTGTGAATGTTGAAGGGCGCGCGCAGGTGATCCCGTTCCGCAACCAGGCGATCAGCACCGCATCGCCGGCCAATCAGGATAACGCCGCACCGCTGTTGCAGCAGTACTTCTCCTGATATTGCTGCCCGGTCTCCCGGGCAGCGCGTCTTAGCGGAAAGTGACGCTTTCGCCTGCTTGCTGGCTTGCCGCCTGCTCCAGCAGATCCCAGAATGTTTCGCCGCTGCGATCGCAGACCCACTCATCCCCTTTGAGATTGAAATGGTAACCGCCCTGTTTTGTCGCCAGCCACACCTGGTGCAGCGGCTCCTGACGGTTAATGATGATCTTACTGCCGTTTTCAAAGCTGAGGGTTAATACGCCGCCATTGATTTCACAGTCGATATCGCTATCGCCGTCCCACTCATCCAGGCGTTCTTCGATGGTGAGCCACAGGCCGTCGGCGAGGCGATGAAATTCTGAATCGTTCATTCTGCTTTCCTGTTTTTTATGATGGCCGCAGTATAACGCGAAACATTTCCCGTTGCCCTAAACGTGCAAACTCTTGCTTTTGTGTCTTCTCCTGCGATGATAGAGCGCAGTAAGAATGAACTCACAGGCAACGATAATGAAAGATCTGTTTCGCACGCTGGCCGTAGTGCTGACTCTGTTCAGCCTGACGGGCTGTGGTCTGAAAGGGCCGCTCTACTTCCCTCCGGCCGATAAAACCGCGCCGCCGCCAACCAAAACGCAGGAGAGCACGATCCAGCCTACTATTCCAAATAGTAACGATCGGGGCGATACCGGCTCGCCGACCCAGGTGAATTATTGACGTTACCGCTCTGTACCCGCGTAAATGGAGTAGATAATGCAGTTCTCAAAGATGCATGGCCTTGGCAACGATTTTATGGTCGTCGACGCGGTGACGCAGAATCTCTTTTTCTCCCCGGAGTTGATCCGTCGTCTGGCGGATCGCCATCTTGGCGTAGGCTTCGATCAGCTGCTGGTGGTTGAGCCTCCTTACGATCCAGAACTCGATTTTCACTACCGTATTTTTAACGCTGACGGCAGCGAAGTGTCGCAGTGCGGCAACGGCGCGCGCTGTTTCGCCCGTTTTGTGCGCCTGAAAGGTTTGACCAATAAACGTGACATTCGCGTCAGTACGGCGAACGGGCGTATGGTATTGAGCGTAACGGAAGATGAGCTGGTGCGCGTCAATATGGGCGAACCGAACTTTGAACCGTCGCAGGTGCCGTTTCGCGCGAACAAAGCTGAGAAGACCTATATTATGCGCGCGGCGGAACAAACCGTGCTCTGCGGCGTCGTATCGATGGGCAACCCGCACTGTGTTATCCAGGTCGATAGCGTGGAAAACGCGCCGGTAGAGACGCTGGGACCGGTGCTGGAGAGCCATGAGCGCTTTCCTGAACGCGCCAATATCGGCTTTATGCAGGTCGTCAAAACCGATCATATCCGCCTGCGCGTTTTCGAGCGCGGCGCAGGTGAAACGCAGGCGTGCGGAAGCGGTGCCTGCGCAGCCGTTGCCGTCGGCATTCAGCAAGGCTTGCTGGCGGAAAGCGTTCGTGTGGAGTTACCGGGCGGTCGACTTGATATCGCCTGGAAAGGCCCGGGCCAACCGCTGTACATGACTGGCCCGGCGGCACATGTCTATGACGGGTTTATTCATCTATGAAGCAACCAGGGGAAGAATTGCAGGAGACGCTGACGGAGCTGGAAGATCAGACCGTTGCCGACTATTTGGTGCGCCATCCTGACTTCTTTATCCGTAACGCGCGGCTGGTAGAACAGATGCGCGTGCCGCATGCGGTGCGCGACACGGTTTCTCTGGTGGAGTGGCATATGGCGCGCTCGCGCAACCACATCAACGCGCTGGAAGAGAACATGACGCTGTTGATGGAGCAGGCGAGCGCCAATGAAGGGCTCTTTTATCGCCTGCTGCGCCTGCAAAGCCGGCTGGCTTCCGCGCCAAGCCTTGATGAGATGCTGAACCGCCTGCACCGCTGGGCGCGTGATTTAGGGCTGGCGGGCGCCACGGTGCGCCTCTTTCCGGATCGCTGGCGTCTCGGCGCGCCGTCGCGCTACACCCATCTCTCCCTCTCGCGTCAGGCGTTTGAGCCACTGCGCATTCAGCGCCTTGGTCACCAGCATCACTATCTGGGATCGCTCAACGGGCCGGAGCTGTTGCTACTGTTGCCGGAGGCGAAAGCCATCGGATCAGTGGCGATGTCGCTGATGGGGCAAGATGGCTCGCTCGGCGTGGTGCTGTTCAGCAGCCGCGATCCGCACCATTATCAACATGGTCAGGGTACCCAACTGCTGGAGGAGATCGCGCAGATGCTGCCGGATCTGCTTGAGCGCTGGATCGCGCGCGCATGACCGCTTCGCCGCTCTTTCCGCTCGTTACCCGCTTTTTGCGTTACCTCGGCGTTGAGCGCCAGCTCAGCCCGATCACCCTGCGTAACTATCAGCGCCAGCTGGACGCCATTATGGCGATGGCGGACGATCTCGGCCTCAAAAGCTGGCAACAGTGCGATGCTGCCACGGTGCGCTCGATTGCCACCCGCAGCCGCCGCAAAGGGCTGGGCGCGGCGAGTCTCGCGCTACGGCTCTCGGCACTGCGCAGCTTCTTCGACTGGCTGGTGAGCCAGGGCGAGCTGCCCGCCAACCCGGCGAAAGGGATCTCGGCACCGAAAGCCGCGCGCCATCTGCCGAAAAATATCGATGTCGATGATGTAAACCGTCTGCTGGAGATCGACATTAACGATCCGCTGGCGGTGCGCGACCGCGCGATGCTGGAAGTGATGTACGGCGCGGGCCTGCGTCTGTCGGAATTGGTCAATCTCGATATCAAACACCTCGATCTGGAGAGCGGCGAAGTGTGGGTGCTCGGCAAGGGCAGCAAAGAGCGTCGCGTGCCGATAGGCCGTAATGCGGTGAGCTGGGTTGAGCACTGGCTCGATCTGCGCGAACTGTTTGGCGCGCAGGACGATGCGCTGTTCCTCTCAAAGCTCGGCAAGCGCATCTCGGCGCGCAACGTGCAGAAACGGTTTGCCGAATGGGGCATTAAGCAGGGGCTGAACAGCCATGTGCATCCGCATAAACTGCGCCACTCCTTTGCCACCCATATGCTGGAGTCGAGCGGCGATCTGCGCGGCGTGCAGGAGCTGCTCGGGCACGCCAATTTATCCACCACCCAAATCTATACCCATCTTGATTTTCAACACCTTGCTTCGGTCTACGATGCGGCGCATCCGCGCGCAAAACGGGGGAAATAATGCGTTTTTACCGCCCACCAGGCGAGATCTCGGCGATCACTTTCGACCTGGACGACACCCTTTATGACAACCGGCTGGTGATCCAGCGTACAGAGCAGGAGTCGCTGGCCTTTTTGCAGGGCTACCACCCGGCGCTTAGCACGCTGGAGAACAGCGAGTTCAAGCGCCTGCGCCAGGCCCTGCGCGAAACCGAGCCGGATATCTATCACGATGTCACCGAGTGGCGGCGACGTGCCGTTGAGCGCGCCATGCTCGATGCCGGGCTGACGGCAGCAGAGGCCGCGGCCGGTGCCGAAGCCGCCATGGCCAACTTTGCGCACTGGCGCAGCCGCATTGATGTCCCGGACGAGACCCACGACACGCTGGCGAAGCTGGCAGAAAAGTGGCCGCTGGTGGCGATCACTAACGGTAATGCGCAGCCGGAGCTATTCGGGCTCGGCGACTATTTCAAATTTGTTCTGCGCGCCGGGCCGGACGGGCGCTCAAAACCCTTTAGCGATATGTATCACCGCGCCGCTGAGCGTCTTGGCGTGCCCATTGGCAACATTTTGCACGTTGGCGACGATCTCACCACCGACGTTGCGGGCGCGATCCGCTGCGGCATGCAGGCCTGCTGGATCAAACCCGAGGGCGCAGATCTGCTGCAAGCCAGCGACAGCCGCCTGTTGCCGCATATGGAAATTTCGCGGTTGGCATCCCTCACTACGCTGATATAATCACCCATTGTTCTGTATAAAATACCAGGGTTTTGGTGGCGGGCGCGGCGCGAATACGCCCACGCAAACCGGACCCTGGTACGCGAAGCGCCACCGGCGTTTTGTTCAATTCCTGATGACTACGCGACGGTACCTATGGACGTTTCTTATCTGCTCGACAGCCTCAATGACAAACAGCGCGACGCCGTAGCGGCGACACGCAGCAATATGCTGGTGCTGGCGGGAGCGGGAAGCGGCAAGACGCGCGTGCTGGTGCACCGTATCGCATGGCTGATCACCGTAGAGAACTGCTCGCCCTTCTCGATTATGGCGGTCACCTTTACCAACAAAGCGGCGGCGGAGATGCGCCACCGTATCGGCCAGTTGATGGGCACCACCCAGGGCGGCATGTGGGTCGGCACCTTCCACGGGCTGGCGCACCGCCTGCTGCGCGCGCACCATATGGACGCGAAGCTGCCGCAGGATTTCCAGATCCTCGATAGCGAAGATCAGCTGCGCCTGCTCAAGCGCCTGATCAAAGCGATGAACCTTGATGAGAAGCAGTGGCCGGCGCGCCAGGCAATGTACTACATCAACGGTCAAAAAGATGAGGGCATTCGCCCGCACCATATTCAAAGCTTCGGCAATCCGGTGGAGCAGACCTGGCAGAAAGTCTACCAGGCCTATCAGGAGGCGTGCGATCGCGCCGGGCTGGTCGATTTTGCTGAGCTGCTGCTGCGCGCCCACGAGCTGTGGCTGAACAAACCGCATATTCTGCAGCACTATCGCGAACGCTTTACCAATATCCTGGTGGATGAGTTCCAGGATACTAACAACATTCAGTACGCGTGGATCCGCCTGCTGGCGGGCGATACCGGCAAGGTGATGATTGTCGGCGACGATGACCAGTCGATCTACGGCTGGCGCGGCGCGCAGGTGGAGAACATCCAACGCTTCCTCACCGATTTTCCCGGCGCGCAAACCATTCGCCTTGAGCAGAACTACCGCTCCACCAGCAATATTCTGAGCGCCGCCAACGCCCTGATTGAGAACAACAACGGGCGTCTGGGGAAAAAGCTGTGGACCGAAGGGACCGCCGGCGAGCCGATCTCTCTTTACTGCGCGTTTAACGAGCTGGATGAAGCGCGTTTCGTGGTTAATCGCATCAAAGCCTGGCAGGACAATGGCGGCCAGCTGACGCAGTGCGCCATTCTCTATCGCAGTAACGCCCAGTCGCGCGTGCTGGAAGAGGCGTTACTGCAGACGAGCATGCCCTATCGCATCTATGGCGGCATGCGCTTCTTCGAACGTCAGGAGATTAAAGATGCGCTCGCTTATCTGCGCCTGATCGCTAACCGTAACGATGATGCCGCTTACGAGCGCGTGGTCAATACGCCAACGCGTGGCATTGGCGATCGCACTTTAGACGTCGTTCGCCAGACCTCCCGCGAGCGCCAGCTGACGCTGTGGCAGGCGACCCGCGAGCTGCTGCAAGAGAAAGCGCTGGCGGGCCGTGCGGCGGGCGCGTTGCAGCGTTTTCTTGAGCTAATCGATGCACTGGCACAAGAGACGGCAGATATGCCGCTGCATGTGCAAACCGACCGGGTGATCAGCGATTCCGGCCTGCGCGCGATGTATGAGCAGGAGAAGGGCGAAAAAGGCCAGACGCGAATTGAGAACTTAGAGGAGCTGGTCACCGCAACGCGACAGTTCAGCTACAACGAAGAAGATGAAGATTTAATGCCGCTGCAGGCGTTCCTCTCTCACGCGGCGCTGGAAGCGGGCGAAGGGCAGGCGGACACCTGGCAGGACGCGGTGCAGTTGATGACCTTGCACTCGGCGAAGGGGCTTGAGTTCCCGCAGGTGTTTATTGTCGGCATGGAAGAGGGGATGTTCCCGAGCCAGATGTCCCTTGACGAGGGCGGCCGTCTGGAAGAGGAGCGCCGTCTGGCCTATGTCGGCGTCACGCGCGCGATGCAAAAACTGACCTTAACCTACGCGGAGACGCGTCGGCTGTATGGTAAAGAGGTTTATCACCGTCCTTCGCGCTTTATCGGCGAGCTGCCGGAAGAGTGCGTTGAAGAGGTGCGTTTGCGCGCCAGCATCAGCCGTCCGGTCAGCCATCAGCGGATGGGCACGCCGGTGGCGCAGAGCGATACGGGCTATAAGCTTGGTCAGCGCGTGCGCCACGCCAAATTTGGCGAAGGCACGGTGGTGAATATGGAAGGTAGCGGCGAGCACAGCCGCTTGCAGGTGGCGTTCCAGGGGCAGGGTATTAAGTGGTTAGTCGCCGCCTATGCGAAGCTCGAAACTGTGTAACCTTCAGAAAAATATCATCATTTTGTAATATTCTGCTAGCCTTATACGCTGAAGGGCAAATATTGCTCTTTAGCGTTTCGTTGCGTGTTGACGCCTCCTGAGTGCTGGCGTAACATGCGCGCACGATCACGCTAAGAGGACATTCGCCTTGGACACACCCAGTAGATGCTGGCTCAATTTCCTGGATTTCAGGAACAACTCCTAAGGCTTTCTCCTCACGCTGATGGCCTTAGTGGTTGTCGGCGACCCGCTTTATCCCCGTCGCGCTGAGTCAGACTGTTTAATGGTCTGAAACCCCAATTGTTTCTTGTGTGCCCTGCGAACTGTCCGATATTTTTTGCATTGGGAGTCCCGGCCATGCTGAGCGCATTTCAACTGGAAAACAATCGTTTAAGCCGTCTTGAGGCTGACGAAATCAAACACCTCGCCAGCTCGGTTTGGGTTGATTTGGTCGAGCCGGACGATGATGAACGTACCCGCGTGCAAACGGAATTGGGCCAGAATCTGGCTACGCGACCTGAACTGGAAGACATCGAAGCCTCGGCGCGTTTTTTCGAAGACGAAGACGGTCTGCACATCCACTCCTTCTTCTTTTATGAAGATGCAGAGGATCACGCAGGCAACTCAACGGTAGCATTCACCATTCGCGAAGGGCGTCTCTTTACCCTGCGCGAACGCGAACTGCCCGCGTTTCGTCTCTACCGTATGCGCGCCCGCAGCCAGGAGATGGTTGACGGCAACGCCTACGAGCTGCTGCTTGATCTCTTCGAAACCAAAATTGAACAGCTGGCGGATGAGATTGAAAACATCTACAGCGATCTGGAAAAGCTCAGCCGCGTCATTATGGAAGGGCAGCAGGGCGATGAGTATGACGACGCGCTCTCAACGCTTGCTGAGCAGGAAGATATCGGCTGGAAAGTGCGTTTGTGTCTGATGGATACCCAGCGCGCGCTGAACTTCCTGGTGCGCAAAGCGCGTTTACCGGCAGGTCAGCTTGAGCAGGCGCGCGAGATCCTGCGCGATATCGAATCGCTGCTGCCGCATAACGAATCCCTGTTCCAGAAGGTGAACTTCCTGATGCAGGCGGCGATGGGTTTTATCAATATCGAGCAGAACCGAATCATCAAGATCTTCTCGGTCGTTTCGGTAGTGTTTCTGCCGCCAACGCTGGTGGCATCAAGCTATGGGATGAACTTTGAGTTTATGCCTGAGCTGCACTGGAGCTTCGGCTATCCCGGCGCGATTATCTTTATGATCCTCGCCGGCCTTGCCCCCTACCTCTACTTCAAACGCCGCAACTGGCTTTGAAGCCAAAAAAAAGGTTCAGCCTGCGCTGAACCTTTTTTCTTTACAGGCCCCAGGTCTGGATGCCTTTAACCTTATATTCGTGATACCAGACATTCGTTCGCATCATGATAAGCATGGGTACGATAAAGGAGAGGAAAGGGAAACCTATAAGAGCGGCGACTAATAATCCCAGTACGTTCAGCCCAATAGAGGTCAGCGCTTTTTTCCACAGGCCCAGGATAAAGAGATAAATACAGCCGAAGAAGAATGCGTAGAAGTTTTGGTTAACAGTTACTTTCTCCCCAAATTTCATCTGCTTAAACGCTTGTTTCCACGCCGGAGTAGGACGCCAGAATCCGGGGTAACCATTCTTTTCAAAAAAGGCGAAGCGATATTTCCACGTATCGCTCAGCGATTCATCTTTCTGGTAGTCATAGTCGTTGATAGTACTCATTTTCCTCTCCTGAAAAATCCTGTCTTTTAAACTAATTAGCTGTTTTTACTTCCGTTGGCGCGAACATAAACATAAAAAATACCAGGCCGTCGAACCAAATATAGAGCTGAGCGCCGAGCAGCAGATATTCATCATCCAGCACGAAACCTGCCGCGGAGACCACTGGCGAAATGAGATAAACCAGGATCGACAAAATGACGACATAACGCCCCTTTAATCCACTATCCCGGCAGCGCTGCGCATTGATATTGATCTTCACCCACGTGTAAACCAGCAGGCAGAGCAGTGGCAGTATGGGAAGCTTCGCCACGCTAACCATGGCAATTAAAAAAACAATATGCAGAAGCATAAAAGTAAGGAAATAGGGCTTACGCGCGAGGCATGCCTTGCCTGTTGGCCAAAAAATCCTGCGGATCATTTTTCCGGGTCGTCCTGAATAGCGTAATAATAAAGCGGCGAACATACCATTCAGTAGATTAATATGCGACGCGACGATCGAATAACCCACGAATATTTGTAGGTAGCGGGCGGCAATTCCGCCCGTCTGATTTGTTCCCTAAGCGGAATTAGCGTGTTTTACGCAACGCGCGCTGGGTATAAAGGGCATCCATTACGAAGATCGCCAGTGCCACCCAGATAAAGCCAAAGGTCACCATCTTATCCGCACCGGGATGCTCACCGTAAAATGTCACCGCCAGCAGGAACATCAGCGTCGGGCCGATGTACTGAAAGAAACCGAGGGTTGAGAGGCGCAGACGCGTTGCCGCTCCGGTAAAGCAGAGCAGCGGCACCGTGGTCACCACGCCCGCTGCGATCAGCAGCAGATTGAGCGACAGGCTGTTTTGCGACATATGGCTGGTCGGGCTATCGGTAATGCCGAACAGCCAGATGGCGGCCACTGGCAGTAACCATAAGGTCTCTATCAGCATGCCGGTTTGCGCCTCAACGGCGATTTTCTTTCGCAGCAGGCCGTAGAAGGCGAAGCTAAAGGCGAGGCCGAGGGCGATCACTGGCAGCGAGCCAAAGGTCCAGAGCTGCACCAGCACGCCCAGCGCAGCAAGGATCACCGCCAGCCACTGCATGCGACGGAAACGCTCGCCCAGGAAAAGCATCCCCAGCAGGATATTCACCAGCGGGTTAATAAAGTAGCCGAGGCTCGCTTCCAGCATATGGTTATGGTTGACCGCCCAGATAAACAGCAGCCAGTTACCGCCCACCAGCACCGCCGAGACTGCCAGCAGCAAAATCTTTTTCGGCGTTTGCAACAGCGCTTTCACGCTCTTCCACTGGCGGCTTACGCTTATCAGCGCCAGCATAAAAAAGAAGGACCAAATAACGCGGTGAGTCAGGATCTCATCGGCGGGAACATACCAAATCACTTTGAAGTAGGCGGGCGCGATGCCCCAGATAAAATAAGCGGCGAGCGCAAGTAATACGCCAAGCCGCGTCTGCTTTGCATCCATCAGAAAGACTCGTTGCGAAAATGTAACCGCATGGTACCCGATTTCGCAGGCCTGCTCACCCCACCATATAGGTAGCGGTTGCGCTGGCGATATGCACTTGCTCCTCGTTATGTAACTCCACGCGTGCAACTGCGACCTTATTACCGGCACGTAACAAACTGCTGCTGGCAGTAAAGCGCGTACCGCGGCCAGGGCGCAGGTAATCGACACGCAAATCAATCGTTCCCATCCGCGCCAGGCGCTGGCGAAGCTCCTCTTCGCTGATGGTTTCATGGCGAGTGAGGGTGCTGCCGACGCACACCAGCCCGGCGGCGACATCCAGCGCGGAGGCAATCACCCCACCGTGGAGAATGCTCTGCGCCCAGTTACCGACCATCATCGGCTGGTTATTGAAATGCAGTTCTGCAAACGCTTTTTCATAGCGCCCCAGCTCCAGGCCTAACGCACGGTTGTAGGGCATGTGATAGACAAAAATCTCGCCCACCATTTGCAGGGCTTGATCGGCGGTAAGAACGGCTGACATATCAATCTGATCCGATGAGTTAATGGAGTGTTAATTTTATGCTCAATGTTTGTTGATTGCTACTTTAAGAGCGATAGACGAGCAGTGACGCAAGAAATATGTAGAATACGTGCGGATAAGACTATTAACTAACTCAACAATAATTCGGAGCTTAAACCGATGCGCACCTGGCCGGGGTATATTTTCGCAGTGCTGGCACTGCCGTTTATGGCACTCGCACAAGAAGCAACCATCAAAGAAGTCCATGATGCGCCCGTCGTGCGCGGTAGCATCATCGCCAATATGTTGCAGGACCACGATAATCCGTTCACGCTCTATCCGTATGAATCCAACTATGTGCTTTATACCGATACCAGCGATCTGAATAAGGAAGCGATCCGCTCCTACAACTGGGCTGACAACGCGCGTAAAGATGAAGTGAAGTTCCAGATAAGCCTGGCCTTCCCCTTCTGGCGCGGCATTCTCGGGCCAAACTCAGTATTAGGCGGCTCCTATACGCAAAAATCCTGGTGGCAGCTCTCCAACAGCGGCGAGTCTTCTCCCTTCCGTGAAACTAACTATGAACCGCAGCTGTTCCTCGGTTTCGCCACGGATTACCGATTTGCCGGCTGGACGCTGCGTGACGTGGAGGTTGGTTTCAACCATGACTCCAACGGCCGCTCCGATCCCACCTCGCGCAGCTGGAACCGTGCTTACACCCGCTTGATGGCGCAAAACGGTAACTGGATGGTGGAAGTGAAGCCCTGGTATGTCGTAGGCTCCACGGACGACAACCCGGATATCACCAAATATATGGGTTACTACCAGCTGAAAATCGGTTACGAAATTGGTGATGCGATCCTCAGCGCGAAAGGGCAGTACAACTGGAATACCGGCTACGGCGGCGCAGAAATCGGCCTCAGCTACCCGGTGACCAAACACGTTCGCCTCTATACTCAGGTTTACAGCGGCTATGGCGAATCGCTGATTGATTATAATTTCAATCAGACCCGCTTCGGCGTGGGCGTGATGCTCAACGATCTGTTTTAAGGCATTGCAGTTTCAGTCACAGGCGCTGAAAATAGCGCCTGTTTTTATTTCAGGCAAATGGGGTCAATGTGGCGCAGGCGGAAGTATTGAATCAGGAATCGCTGGCTAAACAGGTTTTACAAGAGACCTTTGGCTACCAGCAGTTCCGCCCTGGCCAGCAGGATATTATCGACACCGTGCTTGGCGGTCGCGACTGCCTGGTGGTGATGCCGACCGGCGGCGGCAAATCGCTCTGCTACCAAATTCCGGCGCTGGTGCTGGAAGGGCTGACAGTCGTGGTCTCGCCGCTTATCTCGCTGATGAAAGATCAGGTCGACCAACTGCTCGCCAACGGCGTGGCAGCGGCCTGTCTCAACTCGTCCCAGAGCCGCGAGCAGCAGCTTGAGGTGGTAAACGGCTGTCGCAACGGGCAGATCCGTCTGCTCTATATCGCGCCTGAACGCCTGATGCTCGACAACTTCCTTGACCAGCTGCGCCAATGGAACACGGTGCTTATCGCCGTCGACGAAGCGCACTGTATCTCCCAGTGGGGACACGATTTCCGCCCGGAATACGCCGCGCTCGGCCAGCTGCGCCATATGCTTCCTAACGTGCCTTTTATGGCACTTACCGCGACCGCTGATGACACCACGCGCCGCGATATTGAGCGTCTGCTCAGCCTTAACGATCCGCTGATTCAGGTCAGCAGTTTCGACCGCCCAAACATCCGCTACATGCTGATGGAGAAGTTTAAGCCTCTCGACCAGTTACTGCGCTATGTGCAGGAGCAGCGTGGCAAATGCGGCATCATTTACTGCAACAGCCGGGCGAAAGTGGAAGATACCGCCGCGCGCTTACAGGGTCGTGGCTTCAGCGCCGCGCCTTATCACGCCGGGCTGGAGAACGAGGTTCGCGCGCGGGTGCAGGAGCAGTTCCAGCGGGATGACCTGCAAATTGTGGTCGCTACCGTCGCCTTTGGCATGGGTATTAACAAACCCAACGTCCGCTTTGTGGTGCACTTCGATATTCCGCGCAATATCGAATCCTACTACCAGGAGACCGGCCGCGCCGGGCGCGATGGCCTGCCCGCAGAAGCGATGCTGTTTTACGATCCGGCAGATATGGCCTGGCTGCGCCGCTGCCTGGAGGAGAAGCCCGCCGGGCCGTTGCAGGATATCGAACGTCACAAGCTCAATGCGATGGGCGCCTTTGCTGAAGCGCAAACCTGCCGTCGCCTGGTGCTGCTCAACTACTTTGGCGAAGGGCGCCACGCGCCGTGCGGCAACTGCGATATCTGCCTCGACCCGCCGCGTCAGTACGATGGTTTGCAGGACGCACAGAAAGCGCTCTCCGCCATCTATCGCGTTAACCAGCGCTTCGGCATGGGTTATGTGGTTGAGGTGCTGCGCGGCGCGAATAACCAGCGTATCCGCGAGATGGGCCATGACAAGCTGCCGGTCTACGGCATCGGGCGCGAGCAGAGCCACGAACACTGGGTAAGCGTGATTCGCCAGCTGATCCACTTAGGCTTTGCTATGCAAAATATTGCCCAGCATTCGGCGCTGCAACTCACGGAAGCGGCGCGTCCGGTTCTGCGCGGTGAAGTGCCGCTGATGCTGGCGGTGCCGCGTATGGTGACGCTGAAGCCGAAAGTGATGCAGAAGGCGGCGGTCGGCAATTACGATCGCAAGCTGTTCGCCAAGCTGCGTAAGCTGCGTAAAGCGATCGCCGACGAAGAGAACATCCCCCCGTATGTGGTGTTTAACGATGCCACGCTGATTGAGATGGCGGAGCAGATGCCGCTTTCGCCGGGCGACATGCTGAGCGTCAACGGCGTCGGCACGCGCAAACTGGAGCGTTTTGGCCAGGAGTTTATGGCGCTGATCCGCGCCCATGTCGACGGTGATGAAGAGTAGTCAGCCTGCGGGAAAAGTGTCAGGATAGCCCTTCACTGAATCTTTTCTCGCGAGTTCGCTATGTTAACGCTCTTTCTCTCCGTCATGACAGTGCACTTCATTGCGCTGATGAGCCCCGGTCCCGATTTCTTCTTTGTTTCTCAAACTGCCGTTAGCCGCTCGCGCAAAGAAGCGATGCTGGGCGTGCTCGGTATCACCGCTGGCGTGATGGTGTGGGCAGCGGTCGCGCTACTTGGCCTTAACCTGATCCTCGCGAAAATGGCCTGGCTGCATAGCATCATTATGGTCGGCGGCGGGCTCTATCTCTGCTGGATGGGCTTCCAGATGCTGCGCGGCGCGCTGAAGAAAGAGACGGCGAACAGCGATGCGCCGCAGGTTGAGCTGGCGGCGGGCGGCCGCAGCTTTGTGAAAGGCTTGCTGACCAACCTCGCGAACCCGAAAGCGATTATCTACTTCGGATCGGTCTTCTCACTGTTTGTTGGCGACAGCGTCGGCGCTAACGCGCGCTGGGGCATCTTTGTGCTGATTGTGGTAGAGACCTTCGCCTGGTTTACGCTGGTCGCCAGCGTCTTTGCGTTACCGCGCGTGCGTCGTGGCTATCAACGCATGGCGAAGTGGATCGATGGCGTCGCAGGTGCGCTCTTCGCCGGGTTCGGCATCCATCTGATTATCTCCCGCTGATGCGAATTGCCGGATGGCGCGTGCGCTTATCCGGCCTACAAAGGCCACTACCTGATTTTGCATATGCCGGATGGCGCTGACGCTTATCCGGCCTACAAAGGTCACTACCTGATTTTGCATATGCCGGATGGCGCTTACGCTTATCCGGCCTACAAAGGTCACCACCTGGTTTTGCGTAGGCCGGATAAGGCGCAGCCGCCATCCGGCAAACAGACCGCACTCACGCGTGCCTTGCTGACGCTAACAACGCCCCCACCAGCACAAACAGCGATCCGAACACTTTATTCAATGCCTTCATCTGATGCGGGCCTTTGATCCATCCCGCAATGCGCCGCGCCAGCGTGGCATAACCAATCATCACAATGATATCGACCACGATGGTCGTTGCACCCAGCACAACATACTGCATCACCTGCGGCTGATTGGGCGCGATAAACTGCGGGAAGAGGGCGGCAAGAAACACGATGCTCTTCGGGTTGGTGAGGTTCACAAACACCGCGCGTTTAAACAGCCGCCCGCGTGATTGCGTCTGCGCCAGGGTATGGAGATCGAGCGCGCCTGCGGCGCGCCACTGCTGAATACCTAGCCACACCAGATAGGCCGCACCTGCCCACTTCAACACCTCAAACGCCAGCACCGAGCGGGAGAAGAGCGTGCCCAGCCCGATACCGACCAGCACGATATGGATCCCCAGCCCGGTCTGCAAACCGGCAATTGAGGCCGCCGCGCCGCGATAGCCGTGGCTAATGGAGGTGGTCATGGTGTTGATCGCCCCGGAGCCGGGGGAGAGGCTTAAAATTAACGATGTCAGCAGGTAGGCGAACCACCACTCGAAGGTCATGAGAAATTCCCTGGTTGTCGGTTTTTATGCCACAATACGCCATTGTCTGTGGAATTTGCTATTGGTCACAAAAAAACGATTTTACATGGCTAAAAGGGGCAAAATCCCGATGTTTCGGCAAAAAAAGGCGTGGGAAAGCAGAGAAAAAGCGTTCGCCGCATTCACCATGGGTCCGTTAATGGACTTCTGGCGATCGCGTGAGGAGGACGTATTTACCGGCGTGGATGACGTGCCGGTCAGTTTTGTTCGTTTTCGCGCGCAGAGTAACGATCGGGTGATCGTGATCTGCCCTGGCCGTATCGAAAGCTACGTAAAGTATGCCGAACTGGCCTATGACCTGTTCCACCTCGGTTACGACGTGCTGATTATCGATCATCGCGGCCAGGGGCGTTCCGGGCGTATGCTGCCCGACGCGCATCGCGGCCATGTGGTGAAATTTAGCGACTACGTCGAGGATTTAGCCGCCTTTTGGGAGCAGGAAGTTGCCAGCGGCCCGTGGCGCAAACGTTATATTCTGGCGCACTCAATGGGCGGCGCGATCTCAACGCTCTTTTTACAGCGCTACCCGCACGCCTGCGACGCCATCGCGCTCTGCGCGCCGATGTTCGGCATTGTTATTCATCTGCCGGACTGGGTGGTGCGTCCGCTGCTGGAGTGGGCAGAGAGCTACCCGAGCATCCGCGACGGTTACGCCATCGGTACCGGCAGTTGGCGTCCGCTGCCCTTCGCCATCAACGTGCTGACCCACAGCCGCGAGCGCTACCGCCGTAACGTCCGTTTCTACGCTGATGAACCGACCCTGCGCGTCGGCGGCCCAACCTGGCACTGGGTACGCGAAGGCATTCTCGCTGGCGAACAGGCGCTGGCAGGGGTGGAAAAAGATGCCACGCCGACATTACTGATTCAGGCAGAAGAGGAGCATGTGGTTGATAACCGCATGCATCAGCGCTTCTGCGAACGCCGCGCCGCCGCCGGTCACCCCTGCGAAGGGGGTAAACCGCTGGTCATCGAAGGCGCGTACCATGAGATCCTTTTTGAAAAGGACGCCATGCGCTCAGTCGCGCTCAACGCCATCGTCGATTTTTTCGATCGACATAACTGATGATTTATTGAGGTTAAATTTTCTTATGTACCAGGTTGTTGCCTCTGATTTAGACGGTACGCTGCTCTCTCCCGACCACACACTGTCGCCTTTCGCCAAAGAGACCTTAAAACTGCTGACCGCGCGCGGTGTGAACTTTGTCTTCGCCACCGGCCGTCATCACGTTGATGTCGGGCAGATCCGCGATAATTTAGACATCAAAGCCTACATGATCACCTCCAACGGCGCGCGCGTGCACGATACCGACGGAAACCTGGTCTTCACCCATAACCTCGACCGCGATATCGCCGCCGATCTCTTCGGCATGATGCATAACGAGCCGGAGATCATCACCAACGTCTACCGCGACGATGAGTGGTTTATGAACCGCCACCGTCCGGATGAGATGCGCTTCTTCAAAGAGGCGGTGTTCAAATACGCGCTCTACGAGCCGGGTTTACTGGAGCCGGAGGGCGTCAGCAAAGTCTTCTTCTCCTGTGACAACCACGAAAAACTGCTGCCGCTGGAGCAGGCGATCAACGCCCGCTGGGGCGATCGCGTCAACGTCAGCTTCTCCACCTTGACCTGCCTGGAAGTCATGGCGGGCGGCGTATCGAAAGGCCATGCGCTGGAAGCGGTCTCGCACGCGCTGGGCTACAGCCTGAAAAACTGCATCGCCTTCGGCGACGGTATGAACGATGCCGAAATGCTGTCGATGGCGGGGAAAGGCTGCATTATGGCGAACGCCCACCAGCGTCTGAAACAGCTCCATCCGGAGCTGGAAGTGATTGGCACCAACGCCGATAACGCCGTGCCGAAATACCTGCGCAAGCTCTACCTTGGCGAAGATTGACAACTGTTCGCAAAACAAACAGACGTCAACTAAATAGTCAAACTTTGTACACCTGAGTTCGCTACAATGCGTGTCCTTTCACTTGAGAGACATTCATTGTGGCGTTACTGATCATCACCACCATTCTGTGGGCCTTCTCGTTTAGCCTGATTGGCGAATACCTTGCCGGGCATGTCGACAGCTACTTTTCGGTGCTGATGCGTGTCGGGCTGGCGGCACTGGTCTTTTTACCCTTCCTGCGCACTCGTGGCCATAACCTGCAAACCATCAGCTTGTATATGCTGGTGGGCGCGCTGCAGCTGGGCATCATGTATCTGTTCGGCTTCCAGGCCTATCTCTACTTAACGGTCTCCGAATTCCTGCTCTTCACCGTGTTCACCCCGCTCTATATCACGCTGATTTACGACCTGCTGAGCAAACGCAGGTTGCGCTGGAGCTATCTGCTGAGCGCCGGGCTGGCGGTGATTGGCGCGGCGATCATCCGCTACGACAAAGTGAGCGATCACTTCTGGACGGGGCTGATCCTCGTGCAACTGGCGAATATTAGCTTTGCGATTGGCATGGTGGGGTATAAGCGCCTGATGGAGACGCGACCGATGCCGCAGCACAACGCCTTTGCCTGGTTCTATCTTGGCGCGTTTGTGGTGGCAGCAGTAGCGTGGCTGATAATGGGCAACCCGCAGAAATTACCCACCACCACGTTGCAGTGGGGCGTGCTGGTGTGGCTGGGCGTCGTGGCGTCCGGGCTCGGTTACTTTATGTGGAACTACGGTGCGACGCAGGTGGATGCGGGCACGCTCGGCATCATGAACAATGTGCATGTTCCTGCGGGGCTGCTGGTCAATCTTGCCATCTGGCAGCAGCAGCCGCACTGGCCCAGCTTTATCATTGGTGGTGCGGTGATAATGGCTTCGCTATGGGTACATCGCCGTTGGGTCGCTCCGCGCTCCGCACAAACGGCAGATGATCGCAGGCGTGATTCCGCGCTGAGCGAATAAACGCTTCCGTTACCGGCTGACGCTGCTCGCCGTCGCGCACCGCGGCGTACAGCCGGCTCCACAATCCCTCGCCGAGGGTTTTGGTCACAATCAGACCCTGGCGCTCAAAACTCTCCACCACCCAGTGCGGCAGCGCCGCAATCCCCATGCGTGCGGAGACCATCTGAATCAGCAGCAGCGTGTTATCGACGCTTTTCAGCGACGGGCTGACGCCTGCCGGTTGCAGAAAGTGCCGCCAGATATCAAGCCGGCTGCGCTGCACCGGATAGATCAGCAGCGTTTCACTGGCGATATCTTCCGGCGTGATATGCGCCACTGCTGCCAGCGGATGATCCGGCGCCAGCACCAGACGCACTTCAAAATCAAACAGCGGCGAATAGTGCAGGCCGCTGCGCGGCAGAATGTCGGAGGTGAGCACCACATCCAGCTCGCCCTGTTGCAAAGCGGGCTGCGGATCGAAGGTAACGCCGGATTTGAAATCCATCTCCACCTGCGGCCAGCTCTGGCGGAAATTCTCAAGCGCGGGGGTCAACCACTGAATACAGCTATGGCACTCAATGGCGATGCGTAAGGTGGTTTGCTGCGGCTCATTGCAGGCTTGCAGCGCGCGGCTAATCTGCGGCAGCACCTGATTGGCCAATTGCAGCAAAATTTCCCCCTGCGGCGTAAAACGCAGCGGCTGGCTTTTACGCACAAACAGACGGAAACCGAGGCGCTGTTCCAGATCGCTGAACTGATGGGAAAGGGCGGATTGCGTCTGGTGCAGCGTTGCCGCAGCGGCAGCCAGCGATCCGCTATTTCGTAACGCTTGCAGCGTTTTCAGGTGCTTAATCTCGATCATGAAACTCTTTCACTCCGGCATGAATATTTTGCGCTTGAGGAACACACACTACCTTTACATTATGGATGTGTAAACATCTGGACGTCCAAATCCTGCGTCTTTCGAATTAACGGTGCGTTGGCTGCGCTCATTCACCCCGGTCACTTACTTCAGTAAGCTCCCGGGGATTCATGAACTTGCCGCCTTCCCTTAATCCGAAATCCTTTGGATTAACTAATTGAAGAGGCTAATAAAATGACAGTAATCAACCACACCCTCGGTTTTCCTCGTGTTGGTCTGCGTCGCGAGCTGAAGAAAGCGCAAGAGAGCTACTGGGCCGGCAACGCCAGCCGTGAAGAGTTGCTGGCGGTGGGCCGCGAGCTGCGCGCTCGTCACTGGGATCAGCAGAAAGAAGCGGGTGTCGATCTGCTGCCGGTCGGCGACTTCGCCTGGTACGACCATGTTCTGACCACCAGCCTGCTGCTTGGCAATGTGCCGGCTCGTCATCAGAACAAAGACGGCTCTGTCGATATCGATACCCTGTTCCGCATTGGTCGTGGTCGTGCGCCGACCGGCGAACCGGCGGCGGCAGCGGAAATGACCAAATGGTTTAACACCAACTACCACTACATGGTGCCGGAATTCACCCAGGGCCAGCAGTTCAAACTCACCTGGACCCAACTGCTGGACGAAGTAGACGAAGCGCTGGCGCTCGGCCACAACGTCAAGCCGGTACTGCTTGGCCCGGTCACCTACCTGTGGCTGGGTAAAGTCAAAGGCGAGCAGTTCGACCGCCTGAGCCTGCTGAACGATATTCTGCCGGTCTACCAGCAGGTGCTGGCTGAGCTGGCGAAACGCGGCATCGAGTGGGTGCAAATTGACGAACCTGCGCTGGTGCTGGAGCTGCCGCAAGCCTGGCTTGATGCCTTTAAACCGGCTTACGACGCGCTGAGCGGCCAGGTCAAACTGCTGCTGACCACCTATTTTGAAGGCGTTACGCCGAACCTCGATACCATTACCGCGCTGCCGGTGCAGGGCCTGCATGTTGATCTGGTTCACGGCAAAGACAACGTTGCGGAACTGCATCAGCGCCTGCCTGCCGACTGGCTGCTCTCCGCCGGGCTGATTAATGGCCGTAACGTCTGGCGCGCCGATCTCACTGAGAAATACGCACAAATCAAAGAGGTGGTCGGTAAACGTCCGCTGTGGGTTGCCTCCTCCTGCTCGCTGCTGCACAGCCCGATCGACCTGAGCGTAGAAACCCGCCTCGATGAAGAGGTGAAAAGCTGGTTCGCCTTCGCCCTGCAAAAATGCCAGGAGCTGGCGCTGCTGCGCGATGCGCTCAACAGCGGCAATACCGACAAGCTGGCGGAGTGGAGCGCCCCGATTCAGGCGCGTCGCCACTCAACCCGCGTGCATAACACCGCCGTTGCGAAACGCCTGGCGGCTATCACCGCGCAGGACAGCCAGCGTCAAAGCCCCTACGCCGAACGCGCTCAGGCGCAGCGCGCACGCTTTAATCTGCCGGCCTGGCCGACCACTACTATCGGCTCCTTCCCGCAAACTACGGAGATCCGCGGCCTGCGTCTGGACTTTAAAAAGGGCAACCTCGACGCCAGCAACTACCGCACCGGTATCGCGGAACATATCAAACAAGCGATTGCCGAGCAGGAGCGCCTGGGGCTGGACGTGCTGGTGCATGGCGAAGCCGAGCGTAACGACATGGTCGAGTACTTCGGTGAAAACCTCGACGGCTTCGTCTTTACGCAAAATGGCTGGGTGCAGAGCTACGGCTCCCGCTGCGTGAAACCGCCGGTCGTCATCGGTGATGTCAGCCGTCCGCAGCCGATCACCGTTGAGTGGGCGAAGTATGCCCAGTCGCTGACCGATAAACCGGTCAAAGGGATGCTTACCGGCCCGGTGACGATCCTCTGCTGGTCCTTCCCGCGTGAAGATGTCAGCCGTGAAACCATCGCTAAACAGATTGCGCTGGCGCTGCGTGATGAAGTGGCGGATCTGGAAGCTGCCGGCATTGGCATTATCCAGATTGATGAACCTGCTCTGCGCGAAGGGTTACCGCTGCGCCGCAGCGACTGGGATGCCTATCTGCAATGGGGTGTTGAAGCCTTCCGCCTTAACGCCGCGGTAGCGAAAGATGAGACGCAGATCCACACCCACATGTGTTACTGCGAGTTCAACGACATCATGGACTCTATCGCCGCGCTGGATGCCGACGTTATCACCATCGAAACCTCCCGTTCCGACATGGAGCTGCTGGAGTCCTTCGAAGAGTTCGAATACCCGAACGAAATCGGGCCGGGCGTGTATGACATTCACTCACCAAACGTCCCGAGCGTTGAGTGGATCGAGGAGCTGTTGCAGAAAGCGGCGCAGCGTATCCCGGCAGAGCGTCTGTGGGTCAACCCGGATTGCGGCCTGAAAACCCGCGGCTGGCCGGAAACGCGCAGCGCGCTGGCAAACATGGTGAAAGCCGCGCAGAACCTGCGTCAGCAGTAATCAGCCTTACCGCGCCGCTGTTAAAAACGGCGGCGCGTCATTGCCTTAGCGCACCTTATCCCGCCTTCGTAACATGATTGTCAAACTCCCTTGTTTTAATCGTCGCAACGAAAACAGCGGGAGAGATCCATGAATAACAAACGTGTGCTGGCCGCGGTGGTGCTGGCTCTCATCAGTGCCTCGTCATGGGCAAAATCAACCTTAACGCTCTATACCAGCCAGCCGAATGACGATGCGCAGATGACCGTCAGCGCCTTCGAAAAAGCGCACCCGGATATTGAAGTGAAGTGGATCCGCGACGGCACCAGCAAGCTGATTGCCCGCCTACAGGCAGAGTTAGCTGCCGGAAGCGCCGCGCCGGATGTGCTGCTGATTGCCGACAGCGTGACCATGGAATCCCTCAAAAAACAGAACCTGCTGGCGGCTTATAAATCGCCCGAAGCGGCGCGCTTCGACCCGCAGCTGTTTGATAAAGAGGGTTATTACTACGGCACCAAAGTGATTACTACCGGCATTGCCTATCACACCAAAGCACCGCTCAAACCGACCTCTTGGCTGGATCTGCTCAAACCTGAAGTGAAAAACATGACCACGCTGCCAAGCCCGCTCTACTCCGGCGCGGCGCAGATCCACCAGGCGACGCTGATGAACGATCCGGCGCTCGGCTGGCAATACTACGAAAAACTGAAACAGAACGGCGCGATGCCGCAAAGCGGCAACGGTGCGGTGATGAGCGCGATTGCCTCCGGCAGCAAAGCCTATGGCGTGCTGGTGGATTACCTAGCGATCCGCGAAAAAGCCAAAGGCGCGCCGGTTGAGTTTCTCTTCCCGAAAGAGGGCGTCAGCGTCGTTACCGAACCGGTAGCGATGATGAAGGGGACAAAGAACCCGCAAGGGGCGAAAGAGTTTATCGATTTTGTCCTCTCGGACGCCGGGCAAAAACTGGTGCTGCAACAGGGCTATCTCCCTGCGGATGCGACGCTGCCGGTGCCGAAAGGCTTCCCGCCGCGCGACAGCATCAAATTGATGCCGTTTGATGCGGCGAAAGCGCTGGCCGAGACCGAGGCGAACAAAAAACGCTTCGCCGATCTCTTCGGTAACCGTTAAACGATGAGTAGCGCAATCGTGCCGAACAGCAGCGGCGGCGCAACCAAAGGGCTGCTCTGGCTGTTGCTGTGCCTGGTGGCGCTGCTGAGCCTGTTGCCCACCCTGCGGCTGCTGCTCTCCGCGCTGGTTGACTGGCGGCAGGGGAGCGACAGCAGTTTGTGGCGCGTGCTCAGCAACCCGGCGACCTGGCTGGCGCTCTGGCACAGCCTTTATACCAGCGGGCTTGGCACACTGCTGTCGCTGCTGCTCGGCAGCCTGTTCGCCTTCTGCCTGGCACTGACCAATATCCGCTTCAAACAGATGTGGGTGTTTCTGTTTATGTTGCCAATGATGATCCCGCCGCAGGTGACGGCCCTAAGCTGGCTGCAACTCTTCGGCCCCGGCAGCATTTTGCTTAACAGCCTCGGTATCGCGCCAGGCTTTGGCAGCAGCAACCCGCTCTACTCGCCGGAAGGGATTGCGCTGCTGCTTGGCATTCAGCATGCACCGCTGGTGTTTCTCGCGCTGCGTACGCAACTGCGCGCACTGCCGCAGGAGCATATTGAAGCGGCGAGGCTTAACGGCGCATCATTATGGCGCGTGTTTATCGATATTGTGCTGCCGCTATGCCGCACCGCGCTGTGGGCCGGGGCGGCCATCGCCTTTGTCTCGGCGCTGGGCAACTTTGGTATTCCGGCGATGCTCGGCATTCCCATCTCCTATTTCGTGTTGCCAATCCATATCTACCAGACGCTGGCAAGCTTTGGCCCCTCAATGCTCAATGACGTGGCGGCGCTCTCGCTGCTGATGGGCGTGCTGGCGATTGGCATTGTGATGCTCCAGAGCCGGATGCAGCGGCGCTATGCCTTACCGCTGATTGGCACAACCGGGCGCGCGATCGCTTTCAGGCTGGGAAGCGGGCGGCTGGCCGTTGAAGTGCTGCTCGGCGCAGTGCTGTGCGCGATCCTGCTCGCGCCCCTGCTGGCGCTGATCGCCACATCGCTGGTGCCGACGCTCGGCGTGCCGCTTAACAGCGAGACCTTCACCCTCACCGCCTGGCACAACCTCTTCACCGAGCAGAGCGCCACGGCGCGCGCGCTCGGCAACAGTTTTCTGCTATCGATCGCAGCTGCGCTGGTGCTGATGCTGGTTAGCCTGCCGCTGGCGTGGCTGCTGGTGCGCTACCCGAACCGCCTGCTGCGCGGCTTGCACAGCATAATTGATATTCCCTACACGCTGCCGGGCGTGGTACTGGCCATCGCCTGCATTCTGCTCTTCGCCCGCCCGTTGCCGCTGCTTGATATCGCGCTCGGCGGCACGCTGACGATTATCTTTTTGGCCTATCTGGCGCGCTTTCTGACGGTCTGCCTGAAGCCGGTGCACAGCAGCATGCTGCAACTCGACCCGGCGATGGAGGAGGCGGCAAGCCTGGCGGGCGCGGCCTTCGGTCAACGTCTACGCCATATCGTCTTACCGCTGCTGGCTCCGGCAGCATTCGCCGGTGCGCTGCTGGTGTTTCTTACGGCGGTTAATGAGTTAACCGTTTCGGCGCTGTTATGGAGCGCGGGAAAGGAGACCATCGGCGTGGTAATTTTCAACCTTGATGAGAGCGGCGATAAGGTGCTGGCCTCGGCGCTCTCCGTACTGGTGGTGGCGCTGGTCGCACTGGTGATGCTGCTGCTCGGCGCGCTCGGGCGTTATCTACCGAAAGGAGTGATCCCATGGCAAAACTGAAGCTTGAAGGGCTCAGCAAAGTGTTTGGCGAGCAGGCGGTGGTGCGGGATCTCTCCTTAACGCTGCCGCAGGGCGCGTTTACCGCGCTGTTAGGCCCCAGCGGCTGTGGCAAAACCACCACGCTGCGCATTCTCGCCGGGCTGGAGACATTAAGCGACGGGCGTTTGCTGCTGGGTGAGCGGCTGCTGGCGGATAAACGCCACCATACGCCGCCGGAGCAGCGCGATATGGGGATGGTGTTCCAGTCCTATGCTCTGTGGCCGCATATGACGGTTGCCGAAAACGTCGGTTATCCGCTGAAGCTGCGCAAAGTAAACGGTGCCGCGCGGCAAAAACAGGTGATGGCGGCGCTGGAGGTGGTTGAACTTGGAGCGTATGCCGGGCGTGCGCCCCATGAGCTTAGCGGCGGTCAGCGCCAGCGTGTTGCGCTGGCCCGCTGCCTGGTCTCTGAACCGCAAGTGGTGCTGCTGGATGAGCCACTAGCCAATCTCGACAGACACCTGCGCGCCACCATGGAGCAGACGTTTCGGGAGTTTCATCGCCGCACTGGTGCCACCTTTGTCTATGTCACCCACGATCAGGCCGAAGCGATGGCGCTGGCGAGCCATATTGCGGTGCTGCATCAGGGGGAGTTGATGCAGTGGGGGGCGCCGCAGGATCTCTATCAGCAGCCGAAAAGTGGCTGGGTCGCGCGCTTTATTGGTAAGGGCAGCGTGCTGACGCTGGCGACGCCCGCCGGGTATCAACAGCTGGACAGCGCCTCGCTGCATCACGGCTTATCCCGGAGCGGGTATGGCGCGCAGCAGCCGGTGCTGGTGCTGGTGCGCCCGGAGCATGTGCAGATTGCCGGGGAAGGGTTAAGCGCACAGGTGGAGAGCTGTATTTATCAGGGCGAGCGCTATTTGCTGGCGCTACGTTTAGCGGACGGTCAGGGGCTGACGGCGTTTCATCACGCCGCGCTGCAACCGCAGCAGTCGGTCTGCGTGCGTTTACTACAAGGCTGGAAGCTGGAGGCGGCATAGGGCGCCGCCTCCATGTGGGAACTCTACTTTTTCGCGTACTGCGCAAACCACGCCAGCATGCGCTGCCAGCCGTCGGCGGCAGATTCCGCATGGTAGCTCGGGCGATAATCGGCATTGAACGCGTGGCCCGCCTCCGGGTAGACGATGATCTCCGCGTTAGCATTCGCCGCGCGCAGGGCCTGACGCATCGTCTCTACGCTCTCCTGCGAAATACCGGTATCCTGCGCGCCATAAAGGCCGAGCACCGGCGCGGTCAGATCGGTGGCGATATCGACCGGATGTTTCGGCGAATTCAGGGTTTTTTCACCCGTCAGCTTGCCATACCACGCCACCGCCGCTTTCAGCTGCGGGTTGTGCGCCGCGTAGAGCCACGCAATGCGGCCGCCCCAGCAGAAGCCGGTCACCAGCAGTTGATGGGCGTCACCACCGTTGCGCGCCGCCCAGTTGGCGACGTGGTCGAGATCGGCCAGCACCTGCGCATCCGGTACTTTGCTGACCAGCCCGCTGAAGAGGGTGGGGACGTCGGCAAAATCATTCGGATCGCCCTGGCGGAAATAGAGCTCCGGCGCGACGGCAAGATAGCCCTCCAGCGCCAGCCGGCGGCAGATATCGCGAATATGTTCATGGACGCCAAAAATCTCCTGCACGACGATAACAATCGGCAGCGGGCCCTCGGCATCTTTTGGTCGGGCGTGATACGCGGGCATGGTGTCGCCCTGCGTTGGAATGGAAGTTTCGCCTGCGATCAGCCTCTCTTCCGGCGTGTGAACCGTGGTTGACGCAAGCGGTGAAGCCGCAGGCGCAAAGCCCGGCTGTTTAGTGGTGGTCATGAGATTCTCCCTACCCTTTATTAGCGCTCCCCTAACTATAGTCATGAAGACCAGGGCATGCGCAATCGCCGTGCGCAGGCTATCTTTGCTGCTGAGTTAGCGGGGATAACGTGTTAGTGTGACGCGCATCACTATTTTATGGAAATTGAGTGCAATCAATTTCATTCATGGTGACAGCAGTCACGAAAACACGCGCGTGGCTTCTGTAAAGTACCGTTTTACCTCCCCCCGATAATACCGACCACAGAGGAGTCTGTTATGTCCAAGTCTGATGTTTTTCACCTCGGCCTCACTAAAAACGATTTACAAGGGGCTACCCTGGCCATCGTCCCTGGCGATCCAGAGCGAGTGGAAAAGATCGCCGCGCTGATGGATAAGCCGGTCAAGCTGGCCTCCCACCGCGAATTCACCAGCTGGCGCGCCGAGCTGGATGGCAAAGCAGTGATCATCTGTTCTACCGGTATTGGCGGTCCTTCTACGTCCATCGCCGTTGAAGAGCTGGCGCAGCTGGGCATCCGCACCTTCCTGCGCGTCGGTACCACCGGCGCGATCCAGCCGCATATCAACGTCGGCGATGTGCTGATCACCACCGCCTCCGTGCGTCTTGACGGTGCCAGCCTGCACTTTGCCCCGATGGAGTTCCCGGCCGTAGCGGATTTTGAGTGCACCACGGCGCTGGTGGCCGCAGCCGATGCGATTGGCGCGACTAAACATATCGGCGTGACCGCCTCGTCTGACACCTTCTACCCGGGCCAGGAGCGTTATGACACCTTCTCCGGCCGCGTGGTGAAAAGCTTTAAAGGCTCGATGGAAGAGTGGCAGTCAATGGGCGTGATGAACTATGAAATGGAGTCCGCTACGCTGCTGACCATGTGTGCAAGCCAGGGGCTGCGCGCCGGGATGGTTGCCGGGGTGATCGTCAACCGCACCCAGCAGGAGATCCCGAACGCGGAAACCATGAAGAAGACCGAAAGCCACGCGGTGAAAATCGTGGTCGATGCCGCGCGTCGACTTCTGTAATCCCGCTTCCAGATTTACAAGGCCGACGCGTTCGGCCTTTTTTATTTGCGTAACGCCTCGCAGAAAAGCCCTTCCAAACTGGACGTTTATACAGCACAATCCCGACGGAATGGGTGATGAAGAGGGAGCGGAATGGAGAGTTCAATCATCGTACTGGCAGCCGTGGCGCTGGCAGGGTTACTGGTCGGCTGGCTGGCCGCAAGCTGGCGCGGTGCGCAGCAGCAGGCGGAGTTGCTCGCCGAGCAGCGCGATGTCTTCAGTGAACTGAGCGCCGCCCGCCAGCAGATCGCCCAGAACAGCCACTGGCGCGAAGAGTGCGAGTTGCTGAATAACGAACTGCGCAGCCTGCAACATATCAACAGCTCGCTGGAAGCGGATCTGCGTGAAGTCACCACCCGGCTTGAATCCACCCAGTTGCATGCGGAAGAGAAACTGCGCCAGATGCACAGCAGCGAGCAGCGTCTGAGCGAGCAGTTTGAAAACCTCGCTAACCGTATTTTCGAGCAGAGCAACCGTCGCGTTGACGAACAGAACCGCCAGAGCCTCAATGGCTTACTCACCCCGCTGCGCGAGCAGCTCGACGGTTTTCGCCGCCAGGTGCAGGAGAGCTTCGGCCAGGAGGCGCGCGAACGACACACTCTGGCGCATGAGATCCGCAATCTTCAGCAGCTGAACGCCCAGATGGCGCAGGAAGCCATCAACCTCACCCGCGCGCTGAAAGGCGATAACAAAACCCAGGGTAACTGGGGCGAAGTGGTGCTGACCCGCGTGCTTGAAGCCTCCGGTCTGCGCGAAGGGCATGAGTATGAGACTCAGGTCAGCATGGAGAACGAGAGCCGCGCGCGCATGCAGCCGGACGTTATTGTGCGCCTGCCGCAGGGCAAGGACGTGGTGATCGACGCCAAAATGACGCTGGTGGCCTACGAGCGCTACTTCAACGCCGAGGATGAGTTCTCCCGCGAAGCGGCGCTGCAGGAGCACATCACCTCCGTGCGTGGCCACATTCGCCTGCTGGGAAGAAAAGATTATCAGCAGCTCTCCGGTCTGCGCAGCCTGGATTACGTCCTGATGTTTATCCCGGTGGAACCCGCCTTTTTAATCGCCCTCGACAGGCAGCCGGAGCTGATTACCGAGGCGCTGAAAAACAACATTATGCTGGTCAGCCCGACTACGCTGCTGGTCGCCCTGCGCACTATCGCCAACCTGTGGCGTTACGAGCACCAGAGCCGCAACGCCCAGCAGATCGCAGAGCGGGCGAGCCGCCTGTATGACAAAATGCGCCTCTTCGTCGACGATATGACCGCGATTGGCCAGAGCCTGGAGAAGGCGCAGGAGAACTACCGCCAGGCGATGAAAAAACTCAGCTCAGGGCGCGGCAACCTGCTGGCACAAACTGAGGCATTTCGTGGCCTTGGCGTCGAGATCAAGCGCGAGATTAATCCGGAATTGGCCGCACAGGCGCAGGAGCAGGACGAAGAATTTCGTCTGCGGGCAGGACAAGACGCGTTTAACGATCATAATCAAGACAAGGGATTAGATATGGCGACGCCGGGCGAAGAGGCTGCGGCGAAGGCCTCTTCGGGCGGTTGAAACGTAGGGCAATCGCGTCCAATCTGATACACTTCATCAACAAATCCTTAAATAGCAGGCACTAAGATGGCGGAAGATTCAAAAGAGACAACACACTTTGGTTTTCAGACCGTCGCCAAGGAAAATAAAGCCGATATGGTGGCGCATGTTTTCCATTCGGTTGCGTCAAAATACGATGTGATGAACGACTTAATGTCGATGGGCATCCACCGCTTATGGAAGCGATTTACCATCGATTGCAGCGGCGTGCGCCGTGGGCAGAAAGTCCTCGATCTGGCGGGTGGCACCGGCGATCTCACCGCAAAATTTTCTCGTCTGGTTGGCGAAACCGGCCAGGTTGTGCTGGCGGATATCAACGAGTCGATGCTGAAGATGGGCCGCGAAAAGCTGCGCAATCTTGGTGTTATCGGCAACGTTGAATATGTGCAGGCGAACGCCGAAGCGCTGCCGTTCCCGGACAACACTTTCGACTGCATCACCATCTCCTTCGGTTTGCGTAACGTTACCGACAAAGAGAAAGCGCTGCGCTCCATGTTTCGCGTGCTGAAGCCGGGCGGCCGTCTGCTGGTGCTGGAGTTCTCCAAACCGGTTATCGAACCGCTGAGCAAAGCTTACGATGCTTACTCCTTCCACGTTCTGCCGCGCATTGGTCAGATGGTGGCAAACGACGCGGAGAGCTACCGTTACCTGGCTGAATCCATCCGTATGCATCCCGATCAGGACACCCTGAAAGCGATGATGCAGGATGCTGGTTTTGAAAACGTCGATTACTACAACCTGACCGCCGGTATTGTTGCCCTGCACCGTGGCTACAAATTCTGACAGGAGTGCGTATGCCCTTTAAGCCGATGGTGGCCGCGGGAATTGAACGCGTGCTGAATACCTTTTTTTACCGCGACAGCGCGCTGAAAGCGGCGCGCCAGCGTCTCTACGGCAAAGTGCTGCGCGTGGTGGTGCAGGAGTTTTCCGCGCCGATTGTGCTGGTCTTCAGCGAGCGCCAGGTTGACGTGCTGAGCGAGTGGGAAGGGGAAGCCGACTGTTCGGTCATTACCCGCCTCAACGTGCTGCCGAAGCTGCGCGACCGTCAGCAGCTCACCGCGCTTATCCGCAGCGGTGAACTGGAAGTGCAGGGCGATATTCAGGTCGTACAAAACCTCTCTTCACTGATGGATCAAGCCGAGTTTGATCCGGCGGAAGTGCTTGCGCCGTGGACTGGCGACATTGCCGCTGAGGGTATCAGCAAATTTCTGCGCGGCGGCGCACGCCTTTTTCGCCACGGCTTTACGCGCCAGCAGCGCTATCTCTCTGAAGCCTTAACGGAAGAGTGGCGCGTGGCACCGGGCGCGCTGGAAATCGCCTGGTTTGCCGAAGAGACAGCGGCCGCTGAACGTGCCGCGGACGCCTTAGCCAAACGACTGGATAAACTGGAGGGCAAATGACGCCCGGAGAATTACGGCGACTCTATTTCATCATCCAGACTTTTTTGAGTTACGGGCTTGATGAGCTCATCCCCAACATGCGTCTTACTCTGCCGCTGCGCCTGTGGCGCAGAACCCTCTTCTGGATGCCCAACCGGCATAAAGAGAAGGAGTTGGGCGTTCGTCTGCGCCTCGCCCTGCAAGAGCTTGGGCCGGTATGGATTAAATTCGGGCAGATGCTCTCCACCCGCCGCGATCTCTTCCCGCCGATGATCGCCGATCAGCTGGCGATGTTGCAGGATCGCGTTGCGCCCTTCGACGGAAGGCTGGCAAAAAAGCAGATTGAAAAAGCGATGGGCGATCGCCCGGTCGAAGAGTGGTTTGACGATTTCAATATTGAACCGCTGGCATCAGCCTCCATCGCGCAGGTGCATACCGCACGGCTGAAAGAGAATGGCAAAGAGGTGGTGATCAAAGTGATCCGCCCGGACATTCTGCCGATCATCAAAGCGGATCTGCGCCTGATCTACCGCCTGGCAGGCTGGGTTCCGCGCCTGCTGCCGGATGGCCGCCGTTTGCGCCCGCAAGAAGTGGTGCACGAATATGAGAAGACGCTGATCGACGAACTCGATCTGCTGCGTGAATCGGCGAATGCCATTCAGCTGCGCCGCAACTTTGAAAACAGCCCGATGCTCTATGTGCCGGAAGTCTATTCCGACTACTGCAGCCAGAACATGATGGTGATGGAGCGCATCTACGGCATCCCGGTTTCAGATGTCGCGGCGCTGGAGAAGAACGGCACCAACATGAAGCTGCTGGCTGAACGTGGTGTGCAGGTCTTCTTCACCCAGGTGTTCCGGGACAGCTTCTTCCATGCCGATATGCACCCTGGCAACATTTTCGTTAGCTACGATCACCCGGAAGATCCGCAATACATCGGCATTGACTGCGGTATCGTCGGCTCGCTGAACAAAGAAGATAAGCGTTATCTGGCGGAGAACTTTATCGCCTTCTTCAACCGTGACTACCGCAAAGTGGCGGAGCTGCATGTTGATTCAGGGTGGGTACCGGCAGATACCAACGTCGAAGAGTTTGAGTTTGCCATCCGTACCGTCTGCGAGCCGATCTTTGAGAAGCCGCTGGCAGAGATCTCTTTTGGTCACGTGCTGCTGAACCTCTTTAACACCGCGCGCCGCTTCAATATGGAAGTGCAGCCGCAGCTGGTACTACTGCAAAAAACTCTGCTCTACATTGAGGGAGTAGGGCGCCAGCTCTATCCGCAGCTCGATTTGTGGAAAACGGCGAAGCCTTTCCTTGAAACGTGGATCAAAGACCAGGTTGGTTTCCCGGCGCTGGTGCGGGCAATCAAGGAGAAGGGCCCCTTCTGGATCGAAAGAATGCCGGAAGTTCCTGAACTGATCTTCAACGGATTGCAGCAAGGAAAACATTTGCAACAAAGCGTTGATAAAATTGCCCGAGAGTTAGAGGTCAACCGCGTACGGCAGGGGCAGTCGCGCTATCTGTTTGGTATCGGTGCGACGCTGCTGTTAAGCGGCACGTTATTGCTGATAACACGCCCTGAGCTGGCGAATAACCCGTTGTGGTTAATGGGCGGCGGGCTGGTTGTCTGGCTGCTGGGCTGGCGTAAGACGCGCTGACCTGATGCGCCCTGGCCATGCCGGTCAGGGACATGCAGCCCGGGGCATAACGTGTATACTGTGGCCTCTTTCTAACATCGTCTCTTAGAGGGGAAGTGAGTATGGGTAGTATCGGCATTTGGCAGTTGGTGGTTATTGCAGTCATCGTTGTGCTGCTGTTTGGCACCAAAAAGCTCGGCTCGATTGGCTCCGATCTTGGCGCGTCGATCAAGGGCTTCAAAAAAGCGATGAGCGACGATGATAAAAAAGAGAGTGAGGCAAAATCGGCACAGGATGCAGATTTTACCGCGAAGAATCTCTCTGATACCCGTAACCCCGACGTCGTGAAGAGCGACGAAAAACGTCACGATAAAGAGCAGGTGTAAGTCGTGTTCGATATAGGTTTTGGCGAATTGTTACTCGTTTTTATCATTGGTCTGGTGGTGCTGGGGCCTAAGCGTTTGCCCGTCGCCGTGCGCACTGTGGTTGGCTGGATCCGCGCCCTGCGCTCGCTGGCGACCACCGTACAGAACGAACTGACGCAGGAGCTTAAGCTGCAGGAGTTCCAGGACAGCCTGAAGAAGGTGGAGAAAGCGAGCCTGGACAACCTGACGCCAGAGTTGAAAGAGTCGATGGACGAGCTGCGTCAGGCGGCGGAATCGATGAAGCGCACCTACAGTGCCAACGACGCGGAAAAAGCCAGTGACGAAGCGCATACCATCCATAACCCGGTGGTGAAAGATTACGAAGCGCAGCATGAAGGCGTTACGCCTGGCGTTGCTGAACATCAGGTGAGCGCGCCGCAACAGGCTCCCCAGGAAGTGCCGGAAGAAACCGCCCCGGCAAAAATCTCTCTGGCGAAAACCGCTGCGCCGGTTTCCGACTCCACCCCCTCTGCAAGTGATAAGTCCTGAACATGGCCGTAGACGATACCCAACCGCTGATCGCGCATCTGATTGAGCTGCGTAAACGTCTGTTGAACTGCATCATCGCGGTGATGGTGATTTTCCTCGCGCTGGTCTACTTCGCGAATGATATCTACCAGCTGGTCTCCGCGCCGCTGATCAAACAGATGCCGCTGGGCGCGACGATGATCGCCACCGATGTCGCCTCGCCCTTCTTCACGCCGATCAAGCTCACCTTTATGGTGTCGCTGATCCTCTCCGCGCCGGTTGTGCTCTACCAGGTGTGGGCCTTTGTTGCACCCGCGCTCTACAAGCATGAGCGCCGCCTGGTGGTGCCGCTGCTGGTCTCCAGCTCGCTGCTGTTCTATATCGGTATGGCATTCGCCTACTTCGTGGTCTTCCCGCTGGCGTTTGGCTTTTTGACCCACACCGCGCCGGAGGGGGTACAGGTCTCGACCGATATCGCCAGCTATCTCAGTTTCGTGATGGCGCTGTTTATGGCCTTCGGCGTCTCGTTTGAAGTGCCGGTTGCCATCGTCCTGCTCTGCTGGATGGGCGTCACCACGCCGGACGACCTGCGACAGAAGCGCCCTTATGTGCTGGTTGGCGCGTTTGTTGTCGGCATGCTGCTGACGCCGCCGGATGTCTTTTCGCAAACGCTGCTGGCAATCCCGATGTACTGCCTGTTTGAAGTCGGCGTCTTTTTCGCTCGCTTCTACGTCGGTAAGCGTCGCGTGCCGGACGATGAGAGCGAAACGGAAACCACCGAAGAGTAATAATCAGCCGCCCGCCAGGGCGGTTGTTGTATGGGAAAGAAAATGTTTGATATTGGCGTAAATTTAACCAGCTCGCAGTTTGACCGTGATCGGGATGATATTGTCTCCCGCGCGCAGGCGGCGGGCGTGACCGGGATGTTAATTACCGGCACTAACCTGCATGAGAGCCAGCAGGCGCAGCAACTGACGCAGCGCTATGCGCGCTGCTGGTCTACCGCTGGCGTACATCCGCATGACAGCGGTAGCTGGACGGAAGAGACCGAACAGGCGATTCGTGCTCTGGCGGCGATGTCGGGCGTGGTGGCGATCGGCGAGTGCGGGCTCGATTTCAACCGTAACTTCTCAACGCCGCAGGAGCAGGAGCGGGCGTTCAGCGCCCAGCTGGCATTGGCCGCCGAGCTTAATTTGCCGGTGTTTCTGCACTGTCGCGATGCCCATCAGCGTTTCCTCACCCTGCTGGATCCCTGGCTTGATAAGCTCTCCGGTGCGGTACTGCACTGTTTTACCGGTTCGGCGCAAGAGGCGCAGGAGTGCATTGCGCGGGGTCTCTGTCTCGGGATTACCGGTTGGGTGTGCGATGAGCGACGCGGGCTGGAGCTGCGCGAAGTGGTGCCGATGATTCCTGCCGATCGGCTGATGATCGAAACCGATGCGCCCTGGCTGCTGCCGCGCGATCTTAAACCGAAGCCCGCTTCCCGCCGTAACGAGCCTGCTTTGCTGGAGCATATTCTGAGCACGGTCGCCGAACTGCGCGGTGAAACGCCGCAGGCGCTAAGTACTGCGACGGATGAGAACGTGAAGCGGCTATTCGGTATTGCGTTTTAAGCGGTCATGCTTTGCGGAAATCGGTGTTTTTGACACTCTGCAAAACTTGCTTATTAAGAAGATGCAGCAGCAGCATGGAGCGCGCTTCGCCATCCGGCTCTTTGAAGATAGCCTGCAACCCTTCCAGCGCGCCTTCCGTAATCACAACGCTGTCGCCAGGGTAAGGGGTTTCCGGGTCGGTGATCCCTTCCGGCTGATACGCTTCAAGCTGCTGGATCACCGCGTGCGGAACGCTCGCCGGATGCATGCCAAAACGTACGAAGTGGCTGACACCGCGCGTCGCATTAATGGTCGTGGTGTGTATGACCTCTGGATCGAATTCCACAAACAGGTAGTTTGGAAAGAGAGGCTCTTTCACCGTTGTCCGCTTGCCGCGGACAATCTTTTCCAGCGCAATCATCGGCGTCAGACAGGAGACTGACTGGCGTTCCAGGTGTTCCTGGGCGCGCTGAAGTTGGCCTCGTTTGCAGTAGAGTAGATACCAGGATTGCATAATGACTCTTTTCCGTAAGTTCGGCCGCAAGAATATCAAAACCACCGCATGATGGCTAAGGTGATTATAACGCTGACTGAGCAATGCCGTTGTATTTCACGCCTATTTAACAAAAATACAGCAACCTTAAGACGAACACCGTATAATAAAGCGCTTATCTGGAGGCAATCATAACCCCATGAAATACACCGATCTTCGCGACTTTCTGACACTACTTGAGCAACAGGGCGAGCTGAAACGCATCGCGCTTCCGGTTGATCCCTATCTCGAAATGACGGAAATCGCCGATCGCACGCTGCGTGCGGGCGGTCCGGCGTTGTTGTTTGAAAATCCGAAAGGCTACGCGATGCCGGTGTTGTGCAACCTCTTCGGCACGCCGCGTCGTGTCGCATTGGGCATGGGGCAGGATGATGTCAGCGCGCTGCGCGATGTCGGCAAACTGCTGGCGTTTCTGAAAGAGCCGGAGCCGCCAAAGGGGTTTCGCGATCTCTTCGATAAGCTGCCGCAGTTCAAGCAAGTGCTGAACATGCCGACCAAACGCCTGCGCGGTGCGCCGTGCCAGCAAAAGGTGGTGCAGGGCGATGCGGTCGATCTGCACACCATCCCGATTATGCAGTGCTGGCCGGAAGATGCCGCGCCGCTGATCACCTGGGGTCTGACCGTCACCCGCGGGCCGCACAAAGAGCGCCAGAACCTGGGGATCTACCGCCAGCAGCTGATCGGCAAAAATAAGCTGATTATGCGCTGGCTCTCGCACCGCGGCGGCGCTCTCGATTTTCAGGAGTGGCAAAATGCCCGCCCGGGCGAGCGTTTCCCGGTCGCCGTGGCGCTGGGTGCCGATCCGGCCACCATTCTTGGCGCCGTGACGCCGGTGCCGGATACCCTCTCTGAATATGCCTTTGCCGGGCTGCTGCGCGGCAATAAAACCGAAGTCGTGAAGTGCATATCAAACGATCTGGAAGTGCCCGCCAGCGCGGAGATCGTGCTGGAAGGCTATATTGAAGCGGGTGAGATGGCACCGGAAGGGCCGTATGGCGATCACACCGGCTACTATAATGAAATCGATAATTTCCCGGTGTTTACGGTTACGCACATCACCCAGCGTGAAGATGCGATCTATCACTCTACCTACACCGGACGTCCGCCGGATGAACCCGCGGTGCTGGGCGTGGCGCTGAATGAAGTGTTTGTGCCGATCCTGCAAAAGCAGTTCCCGGAAATTGTCGACTTCTATCTTCCGCCGGAAGGGTGTTCCTATCGCCTGGCGGTAGTGACCATCAAGAAGCAGTATGCCGGGCACGCCAAGCGCGTGATGATGGGCGTCTGGTCTTTCCTGCGCCAGTTTATGTACACCAAATTTGTGATCGTGTGCGATGACGATGTTAACGCCCGCGACTGGAACGATGTGATCTGGGCGATCACCACCCGCATGGACCCTGCACGGGATACTGTGCTGGTGGAGAATACGCCGATCGATTATCTGGATTTTGCCTCGCCGGTTTCCGGGCTTGGTTCAAAAATGGGACTGGATGCCACCAATAAATGGCCCGGCGAAACCGACCGTGAGTGGGGTCGCCCCATCAAAAAGGATCCCGAGGTGACGGCGCGAATCGACGCCATCTGGGATGAACTGGCCATAATGAACGCCGAAAAATAGACCCGACAGAGAGAGCGCATGACAACCTTAAGCTGTAAAGTGACCTCGGTAGATGCCATCACTGATACCGTGTATCGCGTCCGTTTAGTGCCGGAAGCGGCATTTTCATTTCGTGCAGGCCAGTACTTGATGGTGGTGATGGATGAGCGCGACAAGCGCCCCTTCTCCATGGCGTCGACCCCCGATCAGCACGACTATATCGAACTGCATATCGGTGCTTCCGAGTTGAACCTTTACGCAATGGCGGTGATGGATCGCATTCTGAAAGAGCGCGCAATCGTCATCGACATTCCCCACGGCGATGCCTGGCTGCGCGACGATGAAGAGCGCCCGATGGTGCTGATTGCCGGTGGGACAGGTTTCTCCTATGTGCGCTCTATTCTGCTCACCTCACTGGCGAAAACGCCGGACCGTGATATCACCATTTACTGGGGCGGCCGTGAAGCGAAGCACCTCTACGATCTCTCCGAGCTGGAAGCGCTGTCGGTTACACACCCGAATCTGAATGTAGTGCCAGTAGTAGAGCAGCCGGATGAAGAGTGGCGCGGCCGTTCAGGCACCGTACTCGCCGCCGTACTGCAGGATTTCGGCTCCCTCTCCGGGCACGATATCTACATTGCTGGCCGCTTCGAGATGGCAAAAATTGCCCGCGATCTCTTCTGCAACGAGCGCGGCGCGCGTGAGGATCGGTTGTTTGGCGACGCGTTCGCGTTCATCTGATTTTATCTTCGCCTTTGCCGCCATAGCGGCGTTGGCTGCCTTCGTTCACCCCGGTCACATAGTTATCTATGCTCCCGGGGACTCTCTCAGTTGCCGCCTTGCTCTGACGACAATGGCTTCGATAAAACCGTGTTGTTTGCCCTTGCCACCATAGCGGCGTTGCCTGCCTTCGTTCACCCCGGTCACATAGTTATCTATGCTCCCGGGGACTCTCTCAGTTGCCGCCTTGCTCTGACGACAATGGCTTCAATAAAACCGTATTGTTTGCCATTGCCGCCATAGAGGCGTTGGGCGCCTTTCGTATTACGCCATAAAAAAAACCGCCCCTGACAGGCGGTAAAAACGGCAACTAAATTTTCTCTCTTTCAGCCTATATGCCGGATGGCGGCGCAAGCGCCTTATCCGGCCTACGGGTGTGTGCTTGTAGGCCGGGCAAGCGCAGCGCCCCCGGCGTTCCGTGCCGGATGGCGGCACAAGTGCCTTATCCGGCCTACGGGAGTGTGCTTTGTAGGCCGGGCAAGCGCAGCGCCCCCGGCGATCCGTGCCGGATGGTGGCGGCAAGCGCCTTATCCGGCCTACGGGTGCGTGTTTTGTATGCCGGGCAAGCGCAGCGCCCCCGGCGTTCCGTGCCGGATGGCGGCGCAAGCGTCTTATCCGGCCTACGGGTGTGTGCTTGTATGCCGGGCAAGCGCAGCGCCCCCGGCGTAGGTGATGCGTTATACGCGCTCAAACACCGTGGCGATCCCCTGACCCAAACCGATACACATTGTTGCCAGACCAAGATGGGCATCTTTGCGCTCCATCAGGTTGAGCAGCGTGGTGCTGATACGGGTACCGGAGCAGCCCAGCGGATGACCGAGGGCGATCGCGCCGCCGTTAAGGTTGATCTTCTCGTCGATCTGCTCCATCAGCCCCAGATCCTTAATGCACGGCAGGATCTGCGCGGCAAACGCTTCGTTCATCTCAAACAGATCGATATCGCTGGCGGTCAGCCCCGCTTTTTTCAGCGCCAGCTGCGACGCCGGCACCGGGCCGTAACCCATAATCGACGGATCGCAGCCGACCACCGCCATCGAGCGGATCCGCGCGCGCGGCGTTAAGCCAAGCTCGCGAGCGCGGCTTTCGCTCATCACCAGCATCGCCGATGCGCCATCCGACAGCGCCGATGATGTACCTGCAGTGACGGTGCCGCTGACCGGGTCGAACGCCGGGCGCAGCGTAGAGAGCGCTTCAACGGTGGTTTCCGGGCGGATCACTTCATCGTAATTAAACTGCTTGAGCACCCCGTCGGCGTCATGCCCGCCGGTGGGAATGATCTCGTTCTTAAACGCGCCGGATTGCGTAGCGGCCCAGGCGCGAGCATGAGAGCGGGCAGCGAAAGCATCCTGCATCTCACGGCTGATGCCGTGCATGCGCGACAACATTTCCGCGGTCAGCCCCATCATTCCCGCTGCTTTGGCAACGTTACGGCTCATACCCGGGTGGAAATCGACGCCGTGGTTCATCGGCACGTGGCCCATATGTTCCACGCCGCCCACCAGGCAGACCTGTGCATCGCCGGTCATGATCATGCGCGCGGCATCATGCAGCGCCTGCATCGAGGAGCCGCATAGTCGGTTGACCGTGACCGCCGGAACCGAGTGGGGGATCTCCGCCAGCAGCGCGGCGTTACGGGCAATGTTGAAGCCCTGCTCGAGGGTCTGCTGAACACAGCCCCAGTAAATATCGTCAATCGCACTCGCCTCAAGCGCCGGGTTGCGCGCCAAAAGGCTACGCATCAGGTGCGCAGAGAGATCTTCCGCGCGGACGTGGCGAAAGGCGCCGCCTTTTGAACGGCCCATCGGGGTACGCACTGCATCGACAATGACAACCTGTTCCATTGTGACTCCTTAAGCCGTTTTCAAAGCGCCAACCGGGCGCGCAGGTTCAACCGCGGGATAGTAAGGCTCGTTGTGGCGGGCCTTTTCACGTAACCCGGCCGGGACGTCATACAGCGGTCCAAGGTGCTGATACGCTTGCGCCATATCGAGATACTTCGCGCTGCCAAGCGTATCGAGCCAGCGGAAAGCGCCGCCGTGGAACGGAGGGAAGCCGAGGCCATACACCAGCGCCATATCCGCTTCGGCTGGGCTGGCGATAATGCCCTCTTCGAGGCAACGCACCACTTCATTGACCATCGGGATCATCATGCGGGCGATGATCTCCTGATCGGAGAACTCATGGCTGCCCTGGCGCACATCGCTCAGCAGGCTTTCAACCGCGCTATCTTCCTCTTTCTTCGGTTTGCCTTTGCTGTCCTCTTTATAGCGCCAGAAACCGAGGCCATTCTTCTGCCCAAAGCGGTTCGCCTCGAACAGCGCGTCGATGGCGTCGCGATAATCTTTCTGCATACGCTGCGGGAAACCGGCAGCCATTACCGCCTGTGCATGATGCGCGGTATCAATACCGACCACGTCGAGCAGGTAGGCCGGGCCCATCGGCCAGCCGAACTGTTTCTCCATCACTTTGTCGATTTTGCGGAAGTCCGCGCCATCGCGCAACAGCTGGCTGAAACCAGCAAAGTAGGGGAACAGCACGCGGTTGACGAAGAAGCCGGGGCAGTCGTTGACCACAATCGGCGTTTTACCCATCTTGCTCGCCCAGGCCACCACTTTGGCGATGGTCTGATCGGAGGTTTTCTCGCCGCGGATCACTTCAACCAGCGGCATGCGGTGCACCGGATTAAAGAAGTGCATGCCGCAGAAGTTCTCCGGGCGTTTCAGCACGCTTGCCAGCTCGCTGATAGGAATGGTGGAAGTGTTAGAGGCCAGCACGGTATCCGGGCGAACTTTCTCTTCTGTTTCCGCCAGCACCGCTTTTTTCACTTTCGGGTTTTCTACGACCGCTTCGACAACCACATCCACGCGTTCGAATCCGGCGTACTCCAGCGTTGGCTGGATGGTGGCGATCACCTTCGCCAGCTTGAGTCCGTCGATTTTGCCGCGCTCAAGCTGTTTATTCAGCAGCTTGCCTGCTTCATTAATGCCGAGGCTGAGCGACTTCTCATTAATATCCTTCATCAATACCGGCACGCCTTTCCAGGCTGACTGGTAGGCAATGCCGCCACCCATAATGCCCGCGCCCAGCACGGCCGCCTGTTTTGGCGTCTCGACATCGGCGGTGAGCTTCTTCGCTTTGCCTTTGACGAATTGATCGTTAAGGAAGATGCCAACCAGCGCGCGCGCTTCTTTACTGTGCGCCAGTGGGACAAAACTCTGGTTCTCCAGCTTTAACGCCTCGTCACGCCCCAGCTTCGCCGCCGCTTCAATGGTTTTCACCGCGGTGATCGGCGCAGGGTAGTGTTTTCCGGCGGTCTGCATCACCATGCCTTTGGCGATGGTGAAACTCATCGAGGCTTCGATTTTGCTGAGCTTCAACGGCTCAAGCTTCGGCTGACGCTTCGCTTTCCAGTCGAGATCGCCATTAATCGCCTGGCGCAGAATGGCGACAGCGCCTTCACGGATCTTCTCTGGTTTGACGATGCCATCGACAAGGCCAATTTTCAGCGCCTGTTCAGCATCGACATCTTTGCCGGCGGCGATAATCTCCAGCGCGCTATCGGCACCCAGCAGGCGCGGCAGACGCACCGAGCCGCCAAAGCCCGGCATAATACCGAGCTTGGTTTCCGGTAGGCCGATGCGCAGATCCGGCGTCGCCAGGCGGTAGTCGGTTGCCAGCACACATTCGCAGCCGCCGCCGAGGGCGTACCCGTTGACCGCAGAGAGGGTCGGCACCGGCAGATCTTCCAGGCGGTTAAAGACGCTGTTGGCGAAATGCAGCCACTGGCTCAGTTGCTCCTGAGGAACCTGGAAGAGGGAGAGGAATTCGGTAATGTCGGCACCGACGATAAAGGCCGCTTTCTCCGAGCGCAACAGCAGCCCTTTTAAATCTGTTTGCTTCTCCAGCACGTCCAGCGCTTCGCCGAGGCTGGCGACGGTGGCGGTATCGAGCTTATTCACTGAGCCGGGCGCATCGAACACCAGTTCGGCAATGCCATCTTCCAGCCAGTTGAGGTACAGGTTATTGCCTTTGTAGAGCATGTCAGTCTCCAGAATTCAGCAGTGATCTGGTCGTACCAGATGAAGCGGAGTGTGGTTTTTATGTTAATAAATTGCAAATGAGTCATTAAAAAAATGCAGCGTCGATCACGCTCGGCGGAAATCACTCACATAAAAGGAGGTGTGCTAAGATGCGACAACTTGTGGTCTTGATTAACAAAAGGAAAGACGATGGATTCGCTGGCAGCGCTGTATAAAAATCATATTGTTACCCTACAAGAACGCGCGCGTGACGTGCTGGCGCGCAGTAATCTTGATGCGTTACTGATTCACTCTGGTGAACTGTTTAACGTCTTTCTTGATGACCATCCCTATCCCTTTAAAGTGAACCCGCAATTCAAAGCCTGGGTGCCGGTAACTCAGGTGCCGAACTGCTGGCTGCTGGTGGATGGCGTGAACAAGCCGAAGCTGTGGTTCTATCTGCCGGTCGATTACTGGCATAACGTTGAGCCGCTGCCGACCTCATTCTGGACCGAAGAGATTGAGGTGATTGCCCTGCCGAAAGCCGATGATATCGGCGGCCAGCTGCCTGCCGCGCGCGGCAATATCGCCTATATTGGCCCGGTGCCTGAGCGCGCGCTGAAGCTCGATATCGCCGCCAGCAATATCAACCCGAAAGCGGTGATTGATTACCTGCACTACTATCGCGCCTATAAAACGGATTACGAGCTGGCCTGTATGCGCGAAGCGCAGAAGACCGCGGTGATCGGTCATCGTGCGGCGCATGAAGCGTTCCAGTCCGGGATGAGCGAGTTCGACATCAACCTGGCCTACCTGACCGCCACCGGGCATCGCGATACCGATGTGCCGTACGGCAATATCGTGGCGCTTAATGAACATGCCGCAGTGCTGCACTACACCAAACTCGATCACCGTGCGCCCGCCGAGATGCGCAGTTTCCTGCTTGATGCTGGTGCGGAATATAACGGTTATGCCGCCGATTTAACGCGGACCTGGGCGTCGAACAGCGATACCGACTTTGCGCAGCTGATAAAAGATGTGAATGAAGAGCAACTCGCGCTGATCGCCACACTGAAAGCGGGCGTTAACTACGTTGACTACCATGTTCAGTTCCATCAGCGCATCGCGAAACTGCTGCGTCGCCATCAGATCGTCACCGATATCAGCGAAGAGGCGATGGTTGAGCAGAACATCACCGGGCCGTTTATGCCGCATGGTCTCGGTCACCCGCTCGGTTTGCAGGTGCATGATGTCGGTGGCTTTATGCAGGATGACACCGGTACCCATCTGGCCGCGCCGTCGAAATATCCTTACCTGCGCTGCACCCGTGTGATGCAGCCACGTATGGTCGTCACCATTGAGCCGGGGATCTACTTTATTGAGTCGCTGCTGGCGCCGTGGCGCGATGGCCCGCTCGGCAAGCACTTCAACTGGCAGAAAATTGAGGCGCTGAAGCCGTTTGGTGGCATCCGTATCGAAGATAACGTCGTCATCCATGAAAATGGTACCGAGAACATGACGCGGGATCTGAAGCTGGCGTAATGGAGAGCTGGCCTATTCCGGCGGCGCCGGTCACCTTTAGCGAGGAGATCAAAAAGAGCCGCTTTATTACCCTGCTGGCGCACACGGATGGCGTCGAGGCGGCAAAGGCGTTTGTCGAGTCCGTGCGCGCTGAACACCCGACTGCCCGCCACCACTGCGTGGCGTGGGTTGCTGGTGCGCCGGATGATTCACAACAGTTAGGTTTTTCTGACGATGGCGAGCCGGCAGGGACGGCGGGCAAGCCGATCCTCGCGCAGCTGATGGGCAGCGGTGTCGGGGAAATTACCGCGGTAGTGGTGCGTTACTATGGCGGCGTGCTGTTGGGCACTGGCGGGCTGGTGAAGGCGTATGGCGGCGGCGTGCAGCAGGCGCTCACGCAGCTCACCACCACCCGCAAAATGCCGTTAACCGAATATACTTTGTGTTGCGATTATGCACAGCTTGCGGGAATCGAAGGGCTGCTCGGGCAGTTCGACGGCAAAATTGTCTCCAGCGACTATCAGGCAGCGGTGCAGCTACGTGTGGCGCTTCCGCAGAGTCATCTGGACGCTTTTTCGGCAAAGCTGGCTGATTTTAGCCGTGGCGCATTGCAATTGTTAAAAACTGAAGAATAATCGCCACCTGATTTTCTGAACACCATAGGAAGCGGCAGAGATGCATTTTCGCGCCATAACCCGAATCGTTGGACTGCTGGTCATCCTCTTTTCCGGAACGATGATCTTACCTGGACTGGTAGCCCTTATTTACCGTGACGGCGCGGGGCGCGCGTTTACCCAGACCTTTCTCGCAGCGCTGGTGATTGGCTCCATCTTGTGGTGGCCGAACCGCCGTGAGAAAGGGGAGCTGAAATCCCGTGAAGGGTTTCTGATAGTGGTGCTCTTCTGGACCGTGCTGGGCAGCGTCGGTGCGCTGCCCTTTATCTTCTCGGAAAGCCCGAACCTGACGGTAACCGACGCCTTTTTTGAATCCTTCTCTGGTTTGACAACCACGGGTGCCACCACGCTGGTGGGGCTTGATTCGCTGCCGCACGCGATTCTCTTTTATCGCCAGATGCTGCAGTGGTTCGGCGGAATGGGGATCATTGTGCTGGCCGTCGCCATTCTGCCTATTCTTGGCGTCGGCGGTATGCAGCTCTATCGTGCCGAGATGCCGGGGCCGCTGAAAGACAATAAGATGCGCCCGCGTATTGCAGAAACGGCGAAGACGCTGTGGCTTATCTATGTGTTACTGACGGTGGCCTGCGCGCTGGCGCTGTGGTTTGCCGGTATGCCGGCGTTTGACGCTATCGGACACAGCTTCGCCACTATCGCTATCGGCGGCTTCTCGACGCACGATGCCAGTATCGGCTATTTCGACAGCCCGACGATTAACACCATTATTGCTATCTTCTTACTTATCTCCGGCTGTAACTACGGTTTGCACTTCTCGCTATTGAGCGGGCGCAGCCTGAAAGTGTACTGGCGCGATCCGGAGTTTCGCATGTTTATCGGTGTGCAACTGACGCTGGTGGTCATCTGTACCGTGGTGCTCTGGTTCCATGATGTCTACACCTCAGCGCTGACCACGGTGAACCAGGCTTTCTTCCAGGTGGTCTCCATGGCGACCACGGCCGGGTTTACCACCGACAGTATTGCCCGCTGGCCGCTGTTCCTGCCGGTGCTGTTGTTATGCTCGGCGTTTATCGGGGGTTGTGCCGGTTCAACGGGCGGTGGCCTGAAAGTGATCCGCATCTTGCTGCTCTTTAAGCAGGGGAACCGCGAGCTGAAGCGTCTGGTGCACCCGAATGCGGTTTATAGCATCAAGCTTGGCCAGCGCGCGCTGCCGGAACGTATTCTTGAAGCGGTATGGGGATTCTTCTCCGCCTATGCGCTGGTCTTTATTGTCAGCATGCTGGCGATTATCGCCACCGGCGTGGATGATTTCTCCGCCTTCGCTTCGGTTGTGGCTACGCTCAATAACCTGGGGCCGGGGCTGGGCGTGGTGGCAGACAACTTCGCCAGTATGAACCCGGTGGCAAAATGGGTGCTTATCACCAACATGCTGTTTGGTCGTCTGGAGGTCTTCACCCTTCTGGTGCTGTTTACCCCCACTTTCTGGCGCGAATAAGGGAGCGTTACGTGAAAACATTGATTCTTTTCTCTACCCGGGATGGGCAAACGCGGGAGATTGCCTCTTACCTCGCCTCTGAACTGAAAGAGCTGGGCGTTTACGCCGATGTGGTGAACCTGAACCGCACGCCGGAGATTGAGTGGGCGAAGTATGACCGCGTGGTGATTGGGGCGTCCATTCGCTACGGTCATTTCCACCCGGCGCTGGAGAGCTTTGTTAAAAAGCACCTGCAAACGCTGAATACTCTGCCGAGCGCGTTCTACTCCGTTAACCTGGTCGCGCGTAAACCAGAGAAGAGTTCGCCGCAGACGAATAGCTATACGCGCAAGTTCCTTCTCTCGTCTCCCTGGAAGCCAGATCACTGCGCTGTATTTGCCGGTGCGCTCCGTTATCCGCGTTATCGCTGGTATGACCGCTTTATGATTCGATTGATCATGAAGATGACGGGGGGCGAAACGAACACCAGTCAGGAAGTGGTCTATACGGACTGGCAGCAAGTGGCGCATTTCGCTCGCGAAATCGCTCAGTTAAAAAGCAAAACGCCCGTTTAATGGGCATTGCGACCGAAAAATAAGCGAACGAAAACTTTTTTGAAATTAGGGGTTGTCAGGGGAAATTAACTCCCTATAATGCGCCTCCACTGACACGGCACAACGGCAAACACACCGGCCTGTCAGGTGAAGAATTCTGAAAATAATCAGTTGACTTCACAGCGGGAAAGCGTAATATGCACACCCCGCGCCGCTGCGAAAAGCGAAGCGGCACTGCTCTTTAACAATTTATCAGACAATCTGTGTGGGCACTCAGGTGACATGGATTCTTAACGTCCTCGGACGATAAATGAATACCAAGTCTCACGGGTGAACACGTAATTCATTACGGTTTAATTCGATGAGCATCAAACTTTAAATTGAAGAGTTTGATCATGGCTCAGATTGAACGCTGGCGGCAGGCCTAACACATG